>Ga0182743_1000030_pt1 | contig 301107 bp, 248 predicted proteins | sample eDN3rd30CKraftOP_FD_128522 | JGI IMG/M metagenome (GOLD analysis project Ga0182743, IMG submission 128522) | Enriched Organic Plus compost microbial communities from Emeryville, California, USA - eDNA 3rd pass 30_C Kraft OP (version 2) (version 2) ... | reverse complement strand
TATGCCGTGGCGGCTGCCCGTTACGCCGTGCCGGTAGTTGCTTGCGTGGCGGCAGTGGTTCGTTATGGGGCATCGGTAACCCATGATGCGGTATAATGAGACAGGGACACCGTATAACGAGCCTGTTATGCCGTATACCGAACTCGTTATACCGTATCCCGAACCCGTTTTGCAGCGGCCGTAATGACTGTCGCTGCGTCACCGGTCTGTTTCGCCGTGCAACGGGTTGCCGCCAGCGTACCGGCAAACGGTTCCCGCGTGGAAGTAAACGGTTAGTTGGGTTGGCGGTTACCTATTTTCCGGCTACCAGCATCAGATGAAGCAGGGGCACAACTTGAACAAAAACCTTAAGTGATGATCTTAGCCTGGGGTGCAAAAAGCTGCTTCGTAAATAAACACGCAGGTGGGTATGATAATATTCCTAAATAAATGGGCAACTTATCCATTGGAACTTGATGTGAAATTCTACTTTTTTGTAAAAGTTTATAAACCAACATGACTATGACCATATGATTTTTACCCACCAAATTTTTGATCTCGCTAGTTAATTGTCGTTAAGACGCTAATAAGCGACCGTTTAATATGATACCAAGAACAATCATAAGTATTCATCTTTCTAAATGCAGTCTTTTAACCGCATTTATGCTATATCTTCCTGATGGATCTGATCGAAACCAATGAAATAAGAAGACATCCGGAATTCAAACGCCCGGATGATAGAAAATAAGACCTGGTTGGTTAATCTCCCGGCCAGCTACAAAGCCGGTTGGGAGATTTTAAACTTGAAAACGTCGCCTTATTGAACACCAAAATCATAATCCATGAGTATATTGTGTAATATAAAATCATTGAGCTTGAAGTTTTTGATCCTGCTGTTCATGGGAATTAATCTGATAAGCTGCAATAACAAGCGGGATGGAAAACCAAGGGTCTTGGTTTTTAGCAAAACCGCAGCGTTTTATCACGAGTCTATTCCGGCCGGAAATAAGGCGCTCATTAAGCTTGGCACGGAACATGGGTTTGATGTAGACACCACAACCAACGCCGAATGGTTTAACGAGGACTCATTAGCGAAGTATTCGGCCGTGGTGTTTCTCAGTACAACGGGCGATGTCCTTAACTATCATCAGGAGGTGGCGTTTGAACGATATATACAAGCGGGCGGCGGGTTTGTAGGCATACACGCGGCATCGGACTGCGAATATGATTGGGGGTGGTATGGGAGAATGACCGGTGGATACTTTAAAAATCACCCGCGACCACAGCAGGCCTCTTTCCATGTGATAGACTCCTTGCACCCAGCTACAGCGGAACTGCCTGCCACGTTTTCTTACGACGACGAATGGTATAACTTTGACCGCCTGAACCCAGACGTCAATGTGCTCATAACCATAGATGAAAGCAGTTACCGCGGAGGCCAGAACGGTGATTTTCATCCGATGGCGTGGTATCATGACTATGACGGTGGCCGTGCTTTTTTTACCGCTTTCGGTCATTCGGAAGCCTCGTTTACCGACTCGCTGCACCTTAAGCATTTTCTCGGGGGCATCAAATATGCAATCGGCGACAACCAAAAACTGAATTACCGCAAGGCAAAAAGCAAGCCTGTTCCGGAACAACAGCGATTCGTGAAAACGCAATTGCTACAGGGCGAATTGTTTGAGCCAACGGAGATGGCGATACTTCCTGACCTCGATATTCTGGTAGCGCAACGCCGGGGAGAGCTCATGTTGTTTGAGCAAGACCGGCAATCCATCAAACAGGTAGGACATCTCGATGTTTACCACCAGGCAAGCGTCCCCGGAGTGAATGCTGAGGAGGGCTTCCTGGGGCTGGCATTAGACCCGGATTTTAAAAAGAACAGTTACATATACGCTTTTTATAGTCCGATAGATACGTCGGTAAATCGGTTGTCGCGGTTTACTTATGACCAGGAAAAGGACACCCTTAATACAGCGTCGGAGAAGGTAATTCTCGAATTTTATTCGCAACGAGAAATCTGTTGCCATACCGGTGGATCGATTGCTTTCGGCGGGGATGGATTGCTTTACCTATCTACTGGAGACAACTCCACACCATTTAACCAGCCTGAGCCTTCCAAATTTAAAAACGATGGGTTTTCACCGACGGATGGCCGTCCGGGCTACGAACAATATGACGCCCGGCGATCGTCGGCCAATACCAACGACCTCCGGGGGAAGATATTGCGTATCGACATACAACCGGATGGGAGTTACAAAATTCCCGAGGGTAACCTTTTTGCTGAAGGGACCGAAAAGACGCGCCCCGAAATATATGTGATGGGCAATCGTAATCCTTATCGAATATCAGTAGATCAGAAAAACGGAAATCTCTATTGGGGCGAGGTGGGGCCCGATGCGAGGAGTGATAGCATGCGTACCCGGGGTCCGAAGGGATACGATGAGGTTAACCAGGCACGAAAAGCAGGGTTTTTCGGCTGGCCGCTGTTCGTAGGTGAAAATTATGCGTACCGCCAGTTTGACTATGCGACCGGAAAATCCGGCGACGCGTATGATGCACAACGACCGTTGAATAACTCCCCCAATAATACCGGCCTGGAGATACTTCCGCCAGCGCAACCAGCCTATATCTGGTACGCTTATACGGCAATACCGCAATTTTCGGGAATGGGAACAGGGGGGCGGAACGCAATGGCCGGGCCGGTGTATTATACAGATATGTATCCCGAGCGCACACGATATCCAGATTACTACAACGGCAAGTTGATTATTTACGACTGGGTACGGGGTTGGATGAAAGCGGTTAGCATGTTGCCCAATGGCGACTTCGACAAGATGGAACCATTTATGGAGGGGACGGATTTAGCAAGCCCGATTGATATGGAAGTAGGCAGTGATGGTCGCCTGTATGTGCTGGAATATGGCCGCGGTTGGTTTACAAAAAACCCTGATGCTGGTATTGCCCGACTTGATTACATCCCAGGTAATGTCCCGCCCAAGGTCGGCGCGATCGCTGTTGAAAGGATCAACGGGGAAACACCATTTACCGTGGTTGCCACCGTAGATGCAAGCGATTATGAAGACGACGAGCTTTCGTATACCTGGCATATCGACGGAACCACGCGGCAAACGAAAGAACCAAAATTGAACTATACACTGGATAAAACGGGCGAATTTGCACTCAATGTCACCGTTTCGGATGGTAGTGGGGAGACGAAAGGAAATCCAGTCACGGTGTATGCCGGCAATGACAATCCGATCGTAGATATCGTATTAACCAATACCTCCGGTACCTACACACCGGGCGAAACAATTGGCTATGAGGTAAAGGTCGATGATGGCGGCCGGCCCATCGATTTAGCTAACCTTGTCATCGCCATTGATTATGTAGAAGGCGAAGACCTGGCCGGGGCTTCAATGGGCCATCAACAGGTGTCCGCAATCGTGATGGGTAGAAGTCTCATGATGGCTTCCGACTGCCAGTCATGCCATAAAATCGATGCTGCTAGTATTGGTCCGTCGTACATGCAGATAGCCAACCGCTATAAAGGTGACAGAGAGGCAATGTGGGACCTGCCGTCAAAAATTATCAATGGCACCAGTGGAAATTGGGGCGAGGTCGCAATGGCGGCTCATCCTGACTTAAAAGAGGGGGAGGCCCGCATGATTACCCGATGGATCATGTCGCTCGCAGACGACCGATCAAGACGTAATTCGCTGCCAGCGAAAGGAGAGATTGTAACAAAGCAAGCCGAAACAGGGAATAACGAAACGGTATTGCGCATATTTGCTCAATATACCAATAACCCTGGGGTAGGGATAAGGCCGTTGACGGGGTCGAAAACGGTAAGCCTTAAACCCGAGTATCCAGGTTCGAAGTAACAATTGTGCATGATTATTGACAACGTTTAAAAGCAATGCTAAAAAGACGCCAAATGAAAGTTATAGGAAATAGTGTTATTTTGTTGTTGGTCACGTGTATGATGGCTAATGGCCAGGAAAAGACCAAATCAGCTGAAGATGGTTTAAAGCTTTGGTATGACAAGCCATCGGGCGAAGTCTGGGAAAACGCATTGCCGGTCGGGAATGGCTGGTTGGGGGCGATGGTATATGGCAATGTCGGGCTGGAGACCCTCCAACTCAACGAGCATACGATATGGAGCGGGAGTCCGAATCGAAATGACACGCCGGTGCCCGGCGACTCACTCGCGGCTATACGCAAGTTGATTTTCGAAGGGAAGAACAAGGAAGCGGAAGATATGGCCAACAGGTTGATGTTTCATAAGAAGTCTTCCGGGCAGATGTTCCAGCCGGCAGGAAACCTTAATTTGGAATTCGAAGGCCATGAGCAGTATTCTAATTATTATCGGGAACTGGATATTGAAAATGCCGTCGCCACGACAACGTATACCGTAGATGGCGTGGATTATACCCGACGGGTGATTGCATCTTTCCCCGACCGGGTAATTGCCGTACACCTTACCGCCAGCCAACCTGCTGCCCTATCTTTTGTGGCCTCCTATGCACCGCCGCATGAAGATGATTCGATAACCGCCGAAAAGGATCGGCTTCATTTTACCGGTACCACCAGCGATCATGAAGGCGTGAAGGGGCTGGTCAGGTACGAGGGGATTGTTAAAATCGTGCCGAAAGGGGGCACCCTCGCGGCTGCAGCTAACAAGTTGACCGTAGCGGGAGCCGATGAGGTAACCATCTACATTGCCATTGCTACGAATTTCAATAATTACCACGACATCAGCGGCAATGAATCCGAGCGGGTGGAACGCTATTTAAAAGGCGCGTTAAGAAAAGATTTTGCCCGTATGTTGTCCGGGCACACGGCAGCTTACCAACACTACTTCAACCGGGTAAAGCTAGATTTGGGCACCAGCGACGCGGCAAACGCCCCCACGGATATCCGGCTGGCTAACTTCCGCAATGCCCACGACCCGCAATTTGTCGCCCTTTATTTCCAGTTCGGAAGGTACCTGCTTATTTCTTCCTCTCAACCGGGAGGGCAGCCGGCAAATCTTCAGGGGATTTGGAACCATCGTTTAAAACCCGCGTGGGACAGCAAATACACCATCAATATCAACGCGGAGATGAATTATTGGCCGGCAGAGCGGACAAACCTTGCCGAACTTCATGAGCCCTTTCTACGTATGGTAAAGGAGATGGCTGAAACGGGATCTGAAACGGCCAAAACAATGTATGGTGCACGGGGGTGGATGGCGCACCATAATACGGATATCTGGCGGGCTACCGGCCCGGTGGATGGGGCTTTTTGGGGCATTTGGAATGGCGGGGGCGCCTGGACGAGCCAGCACCTTTGGGAGCACTATCTCTACGGAGGCGACATGGAATATTTAAAGTCGGTCTATCCGGTGTTGAAAGGGGCGGCAACGTTCTATGTGGATTTTCTGGTTGAGCATCCTGACAATGGTTGGTTGGTTGTGAACCCGGGAACTTCTCCCGAAAATGCTCCGCAAGGAACCGACGGCTCTTCGTTAGCCGCAGGAGCAACAATGGATAACCAATTGGTTTTCGATGTTTTTTCGACAGTCATACGCGCAGCAGAATTGCTTGATATGGACGCCGATTTCGCCGATACACTTAAGCAACTCCGTAAACGCCTTCCTCCGATGCATATTGGAAAACATGGCCAGTTACAGGAATGGCTGGAAGACCTCGACAGCCCGGAAGACAAGCACCGCCATATTTCGCACTTGTATGGACTTTTCCCTTCCAATCAGATTTCGGCTTACCGAACACCGGAACTTTTCAATGCCGCCGAAACGACATTGATTCATCGCGGAGATGTATCTACGGGTTGGAGTATGGGCTGGAAAGTAAATTGGTGGGCGAGGATGCAAAACGGTAATCACGCCTTCAAACTTATCCAGGATCAATTGACGCCCGTATCGGGCAATAGGGGGGGAGGCACATACAATAATTTGTTTGATGCGCATCCGCCGTTCCAGATTGATGGCAACTTTGGCTGTACCTCGGGTATTGCCGAGATGTTGGTGCAAAGCGCCGACGGAGCCGTCCACCTGCTTCCTGCGTTACCTGATGCATGGCCGTCAGGTTCAGTAAGCGGACTCCGTGCGTTGGGCGGCTTTGAAATCGAAGAATTGGTTTGGAAAGATGGCGCTGTTGTAAAAGTGGTCATTAAGTCGAATCTCGGAGGTAATCTGAGGCTCAGGACGCCTAACCAACTGGCTTTTGGCGAGGGTGGGCAACTCAGGGAGGCCTCGGGAGATAACCCCAATCACTTTTATTACGTTGCCAAAACACCCGACCCGATCATCAGTCCGGATGCTGAACGAGTGACCAATGAATTGGCTAAGGTTATAAATTATGATTTTGCTACCCAACCGGGAGAAACATATATTTTCGAGTTGGGCAAGTAAACCTGTAACAAAATCCCAAACCTTTGAAACAAATTCCCGAGTGAAATAGCAATAAGCTTGATAGTTTTACGGCAGGATTAAATACAATACCTAACACTTAACGATATGATGACGAAAGTAAAATCGCAAAAGTTCTCTTGCCGCTTGTTGGTCAGTGTGTTGGTCATGGCTGTTATGGCTATTCCTAACCGGTCAACAGGGCAGTCGCACCAGCAGCCTTTTTTTAGGAGTTTTAAGTATCAGGGAGCCGATCAAGTCTATGAAAACAACCCGTTGGGGGCGAACGAATTTTATTCGCCAATCCTTCAGGGGTGTTACCCCGATCCCAGTATTACCCGCAAAGGTGATGACTATTATCTGGTATGTTCATCTTTTGCCTTTTTCCCCGGCGTTCCGATCTTCCATTCCAACGATTTGGTCAATTGGACCCAGATTGGTCATGTGCTCGACCGGACAACACAACTCAGGGTTGAATCTGCGGGTATGGCCATGGGCATTTTTGCGCCGGACATCCTTTATAATCCGTATAATGAAACCTTCTATATGATCACCACCCAATTTGCAGGCGGGTTTGGTAATATCGTGGTTAAAACGACCGATCCACGTCAGGGGTGGAGCGACCCCATCAAATTGAAATTTGACGGGATTGACCCCGCGCTGTTCTTTGACGACGATGGGAAAGCTTATGTGGTCCATAACGATGCACCCGACCGGGGAAAAGAACTGTATGAAGGCCATCGCGTTATCAAAATATGGGAATATGATCTGGAAAAAGACCAGGTTATTGCAGGTACTGATCAAATCATTGTAGATGGCGGCGTAGACATCAAAGAAAAACCGATTTGGATTGAAGCCCCGCATATCTACAAAAAGGAAGGCAAGTATTACCTGATGTGTGCGGAAGGCGGTACGGCAGAAAACCATAGCGAGGTGATCTTTGTCAGTGATTCTCCAAAAGGCCCTTACACGCCAGCGGCAAAGAATCCGATTCTTTCTCAACGGCATCTTCCCGATGACCGTCCCAACAAAGTTGCATGGGCGGGGCATGCCGATTTGGTGGAGGGGCCTGACGGAAAATACTACGGTGTTTTCCTCGCTATCCGGCCCAATGAAAAGGGCCGGGTCAATATTGGCCGGGAAACGTTTATCCTACCTGTTGATTGGAGCGGTGACTTCCCGGTCTTCGAGGGCGGATTGGACCCGCTGCAGCCCAAGCTTAACATGCCTGAGGGCGTAAAAAACCTAACCGGACAGCATGGATTCGTCCCCAATGGTAATTTCACTTTTGAAGACCAATTCAAGGATCAGTCGCTAGATTACCGCTGGATTGGTCTGCGAGGCCCCCGCGAGGCGTTTGCAACAGCGACAAAGGACGGCTTGACAATTGCCCCATTTTCAACCACCATCAATGAAGTAAAGCCGACATCCACCCTGTTTTACCGGCAACAACATAGCAATTTTACGGCTACCGTGTCATTGGATTATACACCGGCATCAGCGAAAGATCTCGCCGGAATCGTCTGTTTGCAGAATGAGACCTATCATTATGTATTCGGTATAACAAAGAAAGGGGCTGATCATTATTTGGTGCTGCAGCGTACGGAAAATGGCGAGTCAACGACGATAGCTAGTTCAAAAATAGAAACCAGTGGGCCTGTACAACTGCAGGTCAGTGCCAAAGGAGATGATTACAAGTTTAATTATGCCGAAGGAAAAGGTGATTTCAAGAACCTGGGGGGCGTGGTGTCGGGAGATATCCTATCAACCGATGTCGCCGGCGGATTTACAGGGGCGCTGATTGGACTGTATGCGACTTCGGCAAACGATATACAACCTTAGTGTTAGCACCATTTAATACCACACGAATGCGGATTTGCTTGTCAATAACAGCCATATTCATAATGCCTTTTGTCCTGTTAGCGACCGAGAAGCCAGTTAAAGTGCTTTTGGTCGACGGCTTCAGCAACCATAATTGGCAACTGAATACCGCATTGATAAGGCAGATTCTCGAACCCAGTGGTTTATTTGAGGTAACCGTTTCGACAGCGCCGGCTACGTCCGATAGTCCCGGTTGGGAAGAATGGCAGCCCGATTTTCAGGCATATGATGTGGTGCTTCAAACTTGTAATGACATCAACGGCGGACCTAAGTGGCCTTTGGCTGTACAGCAGGAGTTCGAAGCGTACATCCGTGGTGGCGGTAGCGTATTTATCTATCATTCGGCCAATAATGCTTTTGCCGATTGGGAGGCCTACAGCAAAATTATAGGAATCGGTTGGCGAAAGGCCCATCAAGGTACAGCCTTGGCGATAGCGAATAGCGGTAATGTCATACGCATTCCACCCGGTGAAGGGCGGGGTACGGGGCATGGCCCCCGTGTAGATGCATTAATTACACGGCTGGGAGATCATCCCATTCATCGCGGTTTGCCACGCAAGTGGAAGACACCGGATATGGAAATCTATTATTACCCCCGGGGGCCGGCCAAAGATACTGAAGTGCTATCTTACGCTTATGACGTTCAGACAGCGATGAACTGGCCTGTAGAATGGGTTGTGAAGTATGGCGACGGGGTCGCTTATTCGGCCACCTTCGGCCATGTTTGGCACGATGATGACCAGCCTGAGCGGATGCGTTGTGCTGCCGTACAGACGTTGATGGTCCGCGCACTTTACTGGCTGGCGACAAAAAAGGATGACTTGCCTGTACCAACAGATTTTCCGACGGAAAATGCGATGTCGTTGCGACCCGAATTCAAAAAGACCTCGACTTCTTCCCGTTAACCCATCAGCTAGCCGGCCGGGAATAGCTATGGGCGTATGATAGGAGGTTAAATTAAAGAAAGACTAACAATAAATATAAACGGATGAAAATTAAAATATGGTTGGCGGGAGTGCTTGTGTTTATCGCTGCCCGCGCTTATCCCCAAGACCCCGATTTTTATATTTTCCTATGTTTCGGGCAATCCAATATGGAGGGGGCAGCTCGATATACCGCTGCGGACACGATGGGAATAGATAGCCGTTTTATGGTCATGGCCGCCACCGATTGTCCCGAACGGGGGCGCACTCAGGGCGAATGGGATACCGCCATTCCGCCGCTTGCGCGGTGCCGCACGGGGCTGGGGCCCGCTGACTATTTTGGCAGGACAATGGTGGAAAACCTACCCGAAGGTATTCGGGTGGGGGTAATAAACGTTTCGGTGGGCGGGTGCAAAATCGAGCTGTTTGAAAAGGATTCCTACCAGGCCTATGCCGACAGTGTGCCGGGTTGGATGGCAAATATGATCGCTGAGTATGACGGAAATCCCTATGGCCGCTTGGTTGAACTGGCCAAAAAGGCACAACAGACGGGCGTAATAAAGGGAATCCTCCTCCATCAGGGCGAATCAAACACGGGCGACATCCATTGGCCTGAAAAAGTGCGGGGCATATATGATAACCTCATTGCGGACCTATCGCTCGAACCGCAGGTGCCCCTGCTAGCCGGCCAACTACTGGGTGCAGACGAAAACGGGGCATGCGCCAGCATGAATGCCATCATCGATAAGTTGCCCCAGGCCATTCCTGCTGCACATGTCATCTCGTCCCAAGGGTGCGAAGGGCAGGCAGATCGGCTTCATTTCAGCACAGCCGGATACAAGGAGCTCGGCAAGCGCTATGCGGTGAAAATGCTGTCGCTCCTGGGGCATTCCCAATCGGGGAGCTGATCGCGCTAATTGCGTATTTCCATGAACACCAATAATATACTAAAATGAACAGACAAAAAAGGCTTAAGCAGGTATTTCTTTATGCGGCGTTAACTATTTTCTGCCATGTTAATTTAGTTGATAACCTGTACAGCCAGTACCCGGCGGATGTGTCGCTGAAAGAAGCATTCAAGCATGATTTTCTCATCGGAACGGCCTTGAGTACGCGCCAGATTGATGGGCGAAACAAGGCTGAGTCGCAACTGATTACGGCTAATTTCGATGCGGTTACTCCCGAAAACCTGATGAAGGCCCACGCGCTGCAACCACGATGGGGGCAATTTAATTTTGAACAGGCGGATGAATTCGTCGCTTTTGCTGCCAGCAACCAGATGAAAGTAAATGGGCACACATTGATCTGGCATAGCCAATTGCCGGGTTTTATGCAACACATGGAAAATGCAGATTCGGTCCGGCAATATTTTGTCGGGCATATCCGTACAGTTGCAAGCCGGTATGACGGTAAAGTTGACTCGTGGGATGTTGTTAATGAGGCGCTCAACGAAGATGGAACGCTTCGTAATTCGATATTCCTAAGAGCACTAGGCGAGGACTATATTGTAGAGGCATTCCGGCTTGCACAAGAAGCAGCGCCAAACACGAAGCTATACTACAATGACTATAATATCGAACAGCCCAGTAAAAGAGCAGGGGCCATTGCCTTAATCAAGAAAATCCAGGCTGCCGGGGTCCGCATTGACGGCGTGGGCATCCAGGGACACTGGCACGTTGGGCGCGTTCCAATGGAATACATCGAACAGTCTATTCAGGAGTTTGCTGCGCTCGGTCTCGAAGTGATGTTTACCGAACTGGATTTGAGCGTACTTCCGAACCCCTTGAGAGGCAATTCGGCTGAGCTTAGCCAGACCGAACAGTATAACAAGCGCCTTAACCCCTATACGGACGGATTGCCAGACAGTGTCGCCGAGGCCCAGGCCGAGGACTATGGGAAGCTTTTCGGCCTTTTCCTGAAATATCGCGAAGATGTTAGTCGCGTAACGTTCTGGGGTGTGCATGATGGCGGGTCCTGGCTGAACAATTGGCCGGTGCGGGGACGTACCAACTACCCGCTAGTGTTCGATAGAAAATTGATGCCAAAACCGGCATTCCATCATATTATTGCTGCGAAACATGACCAGGAGTAGGTAACCTTACATTTCTTCGGAACCGCACTTGCGGTAGAATAATAAGTGTCGGTAAGACATTACCGGGTTTTAAGATGAATACACGGGTATTGCTGAGCATCATCATGCTTAATTCCGTTACCATGGCACTAGCTGGTGAGGGGATTCCATCTTTTAAGAAATATGCGTTCACCGAGGGGCTGTATGTGAGTGCAGTGAACGATTTGGCCCGCGACCAATTCGGTTTTATTTGGCTGGCTACCGAGGATGGTCTGGTTCGGTTTGATGGTACTGATTTCAAAGTCTACAAACGAGGGGTGACAGGTTTGCACGGCTCGCGGCGCAACCACATATCTTCGTTGTACAACGACCCCGATGGCGTATTGTGGATGGGGACCGACGGGGGTGGATTGGGATATTACGAACATCGCAATGATTCCATATATAGCTTTCAACCTTCGAATGGCCCATACGCCATAAGCTCGGCCATTACATCGGTCGTTGGCGGATGGGATGGCAACATCTGGGTGAGCGCTTATGGCGGATTGTACGTTATTGATCCTATCTCGATGGCTGTCAGGAATGACGGCGCATACGGTCTGATGAACGACGAGTTTGACGGGAAAGTTTTATTTTCAATTTTTCACGATAGTAAGAACCGATCGTGGATCGGCACCGATGATGGACTTTTTCTGTATGACGCCAGCTTTGAGCTTGCCGCGGTTTTTGAGATGAACAGCGTGACCAACATCGCGGAAGATAACGATGGCCGAATATGGGTGGGTAACCGCGCCGGATTGCATACGCTAACCCCTGCGGAATCACCACACCAATTCACTGTAGAGCGGGTTACTGCGTTAGCAGGACTAACAGTTAACGCGATTGCATTCGCGCCCAGCGGTAAATTATGGGTAGGGACAAACGACGGGCTTTTCGTGCTTGGTGTAGACGATGGGCAAGAAATGCGATACCTGCCTGACGACCAGAACCCCAATAGTTTGGGTAGTAAGTTTATTAGCTCCATTTTGATTGATCCGGCTGGAACATATTGGGTTGGAACCTTTCGGGGCGGATTGAACAAGTACGACGTTAATGCAAGCAACTTCAGGAGTTTAAGTTGCCCTTTGGTCACTTCTTTTGCTGCATACGACGATGAAATACTGGTAGGTACCGATGGTAACGGGTTATACACCTACAACCGGAAATCATCATCATTAGCACGTGTATACCTGCCCTTTACCGGTGCCGGAAAAGCGGACAAACTGTCTGTGCTGGCCATGGAATCTACAGCGGTCGGGCAAGTTTATCTTGGAACCTTTGATTCGGGGTTGCTAGTATATGATGTGCGCAGCGAGACAATTCGCACCTACAAAAAAGGCGATACACCCTATGATTTGAGTCACTCATCCATCTTTTGCCTGAAAAAAGACCGGAAAGGAAATATTTGGGTTGGAACAAACGGCGGCGGAGTAAATATGCTTAATGTGGGCACCGGGATTATCGAAAAGTTTGTAAATAACGCTGGGACAGTCGAAGGGCTGGCACAACTTTCAAGCAACTATATCAGGGCCCTTGAGGAAGACGGGGAAGGAAAAATATGGATTGGCACTTATGGTGCCGGTATTTCTGTTTATGATCCCGACAAAAGGGTTTTTAAGGTTTTGAATGTAGCGAATAGCGGCCTGCCCAGTGATTATGTACATTCGATTTATGCCGATCCGAAGGGCAATATTTGGGTGGGTACTGATAGCAACGGTCTTGGGTTAATGACGGCCGGAAGTGAAAAATTCGTCACCTTATCTGAGGATCGGGGGCTGGCGAACACAATTGTTTGGAAGATATTGGCCGATTCGCAGGGCAAGATATGGTTGAGTACCAACCGGGGAATAAGCTGTTACTATCCGGAATTGGGGAGTTTTAAAAATTATTCGCATCGAGGAGATGGTCTCCAGCCAGGAGCATTCGGCCTTGGTGCCGGCATATGTATGCCTGACGGGGAACTTTTTTTCGGCGGTCAGTACGGATTCAATCATTTTGTCCCGACGAAACTGCGGAAAGATGTCCGTACTCCTGAAGTTGTACTCACAGAATTACGGATAGATAATACGGTAGTTGGACCGAGTGACGATGGACCCATTGACCGCGCCATTCTCTTGGCGGAACGCATCAAGCTGGCTTATGGTCAGAATTTTTCCATTTCATTTAAAGGGTTAAACTACACGGCATCGGAAAAAAACGTTTACGAATATTGGCTGGAGGGTTTTGACCAAAACTGGAAGCAGCCGGGAACCGAACATACTGCCCATTATACCAACCTGAATCCGGGCAACTATGTGTTTAACGTAAGGGCGCGCAATAATGATGGCGTTTGGAGTGAACGCGCCCGAAGGGTTGTTATACAAGTTGCGCCACCGTTGTGGCGGACCCCCGCAGCATATGCAATGTATGCCGTCCTTGCGATCTCCCTGCTCGTGTTCCTCGGGCATCACCATGCCAGGCGGGTACAGCTGAAATTTGAACTGGACAAAGAACGCTTTATTGCCAAACAACAACTGGAACAACAGCAGAAACAAGCTGCGCATTCGAGACAGTTGGATCGATTGAAAATTAAGTTCCTGACCAATTTAAGCCATGAGTTGCGGACACCGATTTCCCTTATCATTGGTTCGTGTGGAAATTTGATATCGGAGGGTGGGAGCGGTAAGATTATGGAATCACTGAGTTTAATCAGACGGAATGGCAAGCATGTGCTGAACCTGGTTAATCAACTGCTCGATTTTAGAAAGATGGAGGAACAGGAACTCAAACTCGCGTTGCAAGAGGGTGATATTGTCTCGTTTTTGGAAGAAGTATGTGAATCGTTTAACGATGAAGCAAAAAGAAGACACCTCCAATATGAAATTAAGGTTACCACAAATGTTGACCCTGTCTGGTTCGATCACGGTAAAGTGGAACGGATTCTGATTAACCTCCTTTCAAATGCTTTCAAATTTACGCCCGACGGTGGAACGATATCGGTTAACATGAAGAAACTCGACAGTTCGGACTGTGATCGGCTGCTGTTTGAAGTAAGCGTCGAGGATTCAGGTATGGGGATAGCTCCCGAGCTGCACGAAAAGATATTCCTACGGCTGTTTCACAAGGATGCAGATGAAGGTAACGTAAATCGGGGAACAGGGATTGGATTATCGATTGTCCGCGAGTTTGTAAAAATGCACGGCGGCACTATTTGGTTAGAAAGTGAACCGGGGCAGGGAAGCCGGTTTACCTTTACGCTCGCGCTCCATGTTTCAGGTGCAATACAGGAGGTCCCAATCGACGTTGGCCTGCGATCCGCCCAGCTTGCCGATGAACCGGATGGAATGACTGTGCCGGATTCACCCGCCGACAAGCCATTGCTTTTAATTGTTGAGGACGATGATGATTTCCGGTTTTACTTGAAAGACAACTTGAAAAACCAGTTCCGGGTGCAGGAGGCAACAAATGGGATGGAAGGCTGGCAACGTGCACTCTTTCATCATCCAGATGTGATCGTGTGCGATGTTAATATGCCGTTTATGAACGGAATCGAGTTTGTTCAGAAAATGACAACTGATAAAAGGACACAGCATATTCCGACCATTCTGTTGACGGCTGCCAAAGTGGACCTGGTGCAGCTAACGGGCTTAGCCTCCGGGGCCGTGGATTGCATGGATAAATCGTTCGATTTTGCTGTATTGCAAGCCAAGATCAATAACTTATTATCGCTTTCCAAAGTTTTTAAAGATACCTACTCCAAACGGCTGTCGGTGGCGTTGCCCGAACAACAAATCATACCAGAGCGGGAGAAATTTATATTGTCCGTAAAGTCGTTTATCCGTGAAAACATAGCCAATCCGCAATTATCTGTCGAAACGGTAAGCGAACACCTGGCCATTAGCAGGGCATCGCTTTATAACCGACTTCTGGAGTTTTCGGGATTGACACCTATCCAGTTTATCCGATCGATTAAGTTGGATTATGCGGCATCGCTGCTGGAGCAGAGTGAGATGACGGTTTCGGAAGTGGCTTACGAAGCAGGCTTCCAGAATCCGAACTATTTTACGAAAGTGTTTAAAAGTCATTTTGAAATGACACCTTCCGAATTTACCAAAAGGAAGAACAAAAGCGCCCCAGCAGAAATCTGACCAATTTTGCTTTCGATTATACATTTGTGCTAGTCTTTTAGACAAATGTGGTGGTCGAATATTAGTTGGACAGTTAGTTTTGCCTTCAGATTGTGCTAGCCAATTATAACATCATTTGACGATAGTGAGGAGAAAATTGTGACCATTATAAGCGGGCCTTCTGGAATGATGCGTCATTCTTAACGGCGACATGTAGAAACCGATTAATCCGCGCACAGAGTGCTTGGAATGATTTGCCAGAAACCTTTTCGCAAGGGCCTGACCAGCGGAGTGTGCTTCGGTTAATCCTTCAGTTGCTTGCTTAACCAAAAGAAGTAATAGATCCAAATTGAAAACATATGAAAGAACGAAACCAACTATTTTTTGTTGCCATTGCCTTAAGTTTGGGCTTTTTCGCCTGTAACAGCGGGCCGGAGGTAATTGACAAAATGCCGACCAATCCCAACAGGTATGATCCTTCACAACCGACTGCTGTAACCCGCATTATCCCAGATTACGGCATCATCGATGATAATTTTATTGTCGAGGGAAATTTCCCAGGCAAACTTGAAGACATGAAGGTGTATTTTGGGACGAGAAAAGCAGTCCTGTTATCAACCGACGGAAAAAGCATCGTCGGCTTGGTTCCGAAACAATCCGACGGATATAATGATGTATCGGTAGTCGTCGGGAAGGATAGTCTTTCGCCAGATGGACTGGTCTTCAAGTACAGACAGAGCCGATCAGTGAAGACAATTGCCGGCCGACTTGGAACCGATCTGTGGATGGCCGACGAGGAGTACCGCAACGTTGATATCAATGCGGTGACATTTGGCGAAGTTCACTACGTCGGTACAGTAAAGGGCAGAAACGACGACATTGTGGTGATGGTCGAAACCGGCTGGGGAAACCGGGTGTTCATCATGTCGATGGACGACGGCCTACTTCAAAAGGTGTCAAGCCCAGGTAATGCGGGAGCACCCGCGGTACCCAGCACCCGTGATAAATTCTATGCGGTTAAGATGCGTGGCGACTGGGATGGAAGCGACCATGCCGTTTACGTATTTACCCCTGAAGAGAGTTGGGCAGGAGGGCCTACAGGTATTGTGATTACGAATGCGGACGTTAACGATACCCATGGGGCGTCATCCACGTTCGGCGGAAACGACGACATCCTGTATTGGTTAGACAATCGCGGAAGGATTGCCGAAATAGATTTGGCGAATAAGAGCTACAAGATTTTCTCTGCTGCCGATCAAATGCCACCCAACATTAACCCGGATAATTATGGTGGAGAAATCAAACCTGCGGATGGGCTTGCCAAAAACCTGCCCAATAACTTTGGCACGTGGCAGGATTCATACATCACTTACAGTCACTATCATCAATGCTTTTTCGCGTCTTTTGCAGCGCAGCACGCCATTTACCGATTAGATAAGAACGCAGACGGCTCCTGGACGAGCACGCTCTACGCGGGTAACAACGGCTCCGGGTTTACCCCGGGCAATCGGTTATCCGACGCCCAATTCAATCAACCCCACGGTATGGTTGTCAATTCGCTGGGCGAAATTTTTGTAGTAAATAGGAACGGGAATTATATCAGTAAGATTTTCGGCGATGCGGTGGAACTGGTGGCAGGGAAGCCAGGTGTTAACAACCCGTTGGCTAATGGTGAGCCGCTCGAATCGGTATTCGACAACCCGCGTAACCTTGCGATTGACTTCGAGGGTAATTACTATGTAGCGGGTGGTAACGATCGGACGGTCCGGAAGCTCTCCATCGAATAATTCATCGTATTTCAAACCTGTTTAATGATCGTATTATGATTAGAAGATTTTATTTTTTATTCCTTGTTTTCTCTGCACTGTGGCTACACCCGTTATATGGCCAATCTGATCTGACAGCGAGCGGCTTGGTTATGTCTGAAAACGGCACCGGATTGTCGGGCGTGTCGGTAACCGTAAAACAAAGTCCAACCAAGGGCGGGTCGACAGGCGTGGACGGCCGCTTTAGAATAACCGATTTGCAAGAAGGACACATATTGGTGTTTTCTTTGGTCGGATTTGAAAAGGTCGAAATTCCGATTGAAAAAACAGACGAACGCATGCGTGTCGTGCTTACCGAAGTGATCAGCGAATTGGAAGAAGCCATCGTGGTAGGACACAGTACGCAACGGAAAATATCAGTTACCGGAGCAGTAACCAATGTAAATGTTGATGAACTCAAAGTGCCGGCAACGTCTATCGCGAATATGCTGGGCGGCCGGGTTCCGGGGATTGTTTCCGTATTACGGAGCGGTGAGCCGGGGCAGGATATGTCCCAATTCTGGATTCGGGGCATCAGTACGTTCGGTGCAGGCTCGTCTGCCCTGGTGTTGGTAGACGGAGTCGAAGGTAACATCAATACACTTGATCCGGAAGACATTGCCAGTTTTACCATTCTGAGAGATGCTTCAGCGACAGCAGTTTATGGCGTAAGAGGCGCCAATGGTGTTATTCTTATTACCACAAAAAGGGGGAGGGCCGGAAAGCTAGCCATCAGTGTAAAGTTGAATGGCGGAATGTCTTATTCTCCCCGGATGCCAAATTACGTTAATGCCAACCAATATGCATCGCTTGCCAACGAGGCAGCGTTGTCGAGGGGTTTAGACCCGATTTATAACCAAGTAGACCTCGAACTCTTTAAAAACGGTATAGACCCCGACCTGCACCCCAATGTGAATTGGCGCGATGTCATTCTGAAAGACTATACATGGAATCAGCAAGCGCATTTCAGCGCTTCCGGTGGCGGGGAGGTTGCGCGGTATTACGTGAGTTTGGGGCTGTTAAATAAAGATGCGTTGTTCAAGCAGGACCAGGGTATCAATAAGTACGAAACCAATGTTGCCTATAAACAATACAATTTCAGGGCAAACGTGGATGTGAACCTGACCCCAACCTCGGTACTCACCTTAGGCCTGGAAAACGTATTGGTAAACCAGAATTATCCGGGTTTCGGCAACGACAGTAAAGCGTTGTGGGACGCCCAGGCCAATATTACGCCGGTTACGGTACCCATCGTTTTCTCCAGTGGCCAACTGCCGGCCTATGGCGACAACAACGATCAGATCAACCCTTATGTGTTGCTAAACCATACGGGGTTCCGGAAATATTTCCGCAACTCAGCCAATTTGAATGTGCAATTCCAACAGGACCTGAAAAGCATTACCGAGGGGTTGAGTTTCAATGCGCTGTTCAACATGTATGCGAATAGCGAGATTACATCGATGCGGTTGAAAAGTCCGGCCCTATATTATGCCCGCGCACGGAAGCGGAACGGCGACCTGAACCTGGAAAAAATCAGGGACGCTTCCGATCCAACATTTTCCGTTGAGAATGCAGTCAATCGGAAATTCTACATGGAAACCCGGGCCAATTACCAACGATCGTTCGGCGACCATTACGTAACGGGCCTTACTCATTTTTATATCGAGGATTTTATCGATTCGAAGAACATTAGTGATTTGGATGCGATACCCAAGCGATATATCGGCCTTTCCGGAAGGGTCACCTACGCTTTCCGGGATACCTATATGCTGGAAGGGAATATCGGCTATACCGGATCGGAAGCATTCGAAAACGGCAAGAAGTTCGGATTATTCCCGGCTATTTCCGTGGGGTGGGTTCCCACAAAATATCAATTCGTTGAAGAGATTTTACCATTCGTCAATTTCTTGAAGTTCCGCGGTTCTTATGGTACGGTAGGTAACGACCGCATGAACACCCGCTTCCCGTATTTGACACTGATGGGGCCTACCACAAGCGGGCCATGGAATTCGGGGATGGGATACACCGAAATCCAGGTCGGATCATCCAACCTACGCTGGGAGACAGCGACCAAGACCAACGTTGGGGTTGACGCACAGTTCCTGGACAACAAGTTTGAATTGACGGTCGATTTTTTCAAGGATATCCGATCGGGTATCTACCAGCAGCGGGCAAGCATACCCGATGAAATGGGGTTGGTTTCTTTGCCATTTGCCAACGTCGGCAAAATGAAAAGCTGGGGTGTAGATGGGTTTCTTTCCTACAATCAACAGCTCGCACCTGAAGCTCATATGATGTTGCGCGCAAATTTTACACAATCCAAGAACGAGATCCTGCAATTTGAAGAACCGATTGTCCGTTATCCCTACCAATCCAGTACGGGTTACCAATGGGGAATCCAACGGGGGTTGATCGCCCTCGGTTTATTCGAGGACGAAGAAGACATCCAGAATAGCCCCAGGCAAACGTGGGAAGGCTCAGTATTGCCCGGCGATATCAAATATAAGGATGTCAATGGCGACGGTGTAGTGGACGACTATGACGTGGTTCCCCTCGAACATGCCGATGTTCCTCAAATCCAATATGGATTGGCCGCGCAGTTCAGTTGGAAACAATGGAGCCTGAGTGCGCTTTTTGAAGGGGTTTCGCGCGTGAAGTATTTCAGCGGCGGAAATGGGTTTTTCCCCTTTTCGGGAAGAGAAGTCGGTAATGTCCTGGATTTGGTGGCTGTGCAGGAAAATCGGTGGACAGCAGCGGAGATTTCGGGTAATCCCGCTACGGAAAATCCAAATGCACGCTTTCCGCGGCTCTCTTATGGGGGCAACAGCAATAATAACCGCAACTCCACTTTCTGGTTGAATGACGGAAGTTACCTGCGGTTAGGCAATGTTCAACTCTCTTATCAAGCCCGGGGTAGCTTCTGGCAGCGGATGGGCATTGATAACGCCGTGTTTAGCCTCATCGGAGATAACCTGCACGTTTGGGACACGGTAAAGATTTTCGATCCCGCGCAGGCATCGTATAATGGGGCCGAATACCCCAGGCAACGCATCTACACCATGCAGGTAATACTTAAGCTTTAAATTGAAATATCCATGAAACCATTTAAGAATATTTATCATAGACTAGCCTTATTCGTAGCCAGTGGCTTACTGGTTTTTTCCTCGTGCGAAAGTTACATCGACATCGACGAATATGTTTATGACAAAATGACGATAGATTCCATTTTTGTGTCGAAGTCGAGGATACTTGAATACATCAACGGAACCGCTAGCCTCCTGAAAGACGAATCGAATTTTGTTGGAGATTGGGATATCCATACCAATTTCCCAAGCGGTATGGGTTCAGATGAAGCGATACAACCTTGGATCGATGACAACCATCCGGGGAGTGCGTTGGTGGTCGATGCTATCGACCCACGGAATACACGTGGGATTAATCCCTGGCCCGATAGCTATAAGGGCATCCGCAAAGCGAATATCATCTTATCCCGAATTGGTGAAAACAAGGAGCTGACTGATCAAGAACGACGAGACTATACCGGTTTGGCTCATTTTCTCCGTGCTTACTTTTACTATACCTTGGTAAAGCTCTATGGACCTGTGCCGATCCTTCCTGATGAGCCATTTGACACGGATGAGAGCATTGCGAATGTTTCGTTTGAGCGGTCTTCGCTGGACGATTGTGTAGCTTATATTTGCAATAATTTGGAGCTTGCCGCCCAGATGTTGCCTAATGACCGGGAAATCGCCTTGATGTACATGCCTACCCGGGGCGCAGCCTTGGCGCTTAAGGCACGCGTTCAACTGCACCACGCCAGTCCGTTGTATAACGGCAATACCTACTTCGCCGATTGGACACGATCCGATGGCACGCCGTTCATTTCGCAAACCCATGATGCAAGCCGGTGGGGGCAGGCAGCCGCCACATTCAAGCGCGTGATCGATTTGAATCAATATCAATTGAATACCCAGCCCAAAATCGAAATGTCGAATGGTACGGGTACACTTGAGCTTCCGGACACCCATGACCCCAGCCTGAAGGCACAGGCCTTTCCCAATGGGGCTGCAGATATTGATCCGTATAAATCTTACCGGTCGATGTTTGATGGAACGGTACGGCCGGAGAACAATACCGAACTGATTTACTTTGCAAATCGGATGGACGTGGATGACCGATTTGCGTTTCCAGCCGGCGGACTCGGCGGTAATAGCACGCTCAGTGTGACGCAAGATATGGTAGATGCGTTCAGAATGGCCGATGGCCGGCAATACAGCGAAGCGACACCGGCCGAGAAATCTGGTGAAGCAGTTGGTGCCGGAATGGTGTTTTCGGGCAACTATGTGCTCAGCAGTGAACGGGCCAGGATGCACGACAATCGGGAACCCCGGTTTTACGCCATCCTTGGTTTTAATCATTGCATATGGCCGAGTACATCGTTCCGCGGAACCGAACCCTATAAAAATTTCAACGCTACATATTACCGTGACGGAAACGCACGGGGCGATAACTTTAGTTATAACCGAACAGGGTACACCGTGAGAAAGTATATCAACCAAGAAGATATCAATCACTGGAACAGCACTAAACGGCAAAAGGTATACCCCATCCTGCGTTATGCTGAAGTATTGTTGGGTTATGTGGAAGCGATGAACGAGATGACTGAATCCTATACCGACGAGTCGGGGGTAACTGTTGATCGGGATCCAGCAGAAATCATGAAATATTTCAACCAGATCCGCTATCGGTCAGGGTTACCCGGCATTACATTGGCCGAGGCATCGGACCGCGAGCGCATGCGCGAGATTATTAAACAGGAATGGCAAGTTGAGTTTTTCTTCGAAGACCACCGGTACTATGACCTCCGTAGGTGGATGGATGCGCCGTCGGCCTACCGCAAGCCGGTGACAGGTTTGGATGTCAGCGCGAGCCAAAGTGAGCGGAGTAAGTTTTACACGATACGGGTGTGGAACACCGAAACCGCGATGAAACGCGTGTGGAGCAACAAAATGTATTTTTTTCCCATTAGCCAGAGCGTGCTTGATAAAAACGCAAAACTGGTGCAAAATCCGGGCTGGTAATGATTATAAGTAAGATCAATATGAAGAAGCATATCAATCGAATTGTATTGTGCTCCGTATGCGGGTTCGCTATCGTAGCGACCAGTTGTGATATGGAGTCACCTATGGATATGGACCTTTATCCACAGAAAGTATATATTGTGGATGCAGTTAATACCATTGTGAATCGGGATTTGGACATTGGAAACGACCCCGACACGGTTACGGTCTCCGTGGCTGTTAGCGGTTCACGGCCATCCGACCGGGATGTTACGGTACAACTGGTCGAACAACCCGATGCCATTCCCTATTACAACTCCCGGGAGCTATCTGCGGAGGTAACCCAATACCAACATTTGCCGGCAGCTAATTATTCGTACCCACAAGAGCAGATGACGATCAAAGCAGGACAGGTTTATGGTACATTCCCGATCGTGATCAGGCCGGGTGAGTTACATTGTGACTCCTTGTATATGCTACCTTTGAGGCTTAAGTCCAGTTCTTCCTATGAATTGACACAGGAAGATACCGTTGCTTTGGTGAAAATCAATATGGTGAATGGCTATTCGGGCATTTACTATATGGACGGTATCATCAGGAATACAAACGATCCGAGCGATACACTCGTTTATCAAATGGCCCGGAATCTGAAAGCCACGGACAACGGAAATACAGTGCGGATGTATCATTACAATAATGAGTTCAGCGAGGGCGATAATGTAGATTACCGCCCATCGCACGCTTTCCGCATTACGGTAAACGCAGACAATTCATTGTCGTTTTCCACCTGGGATCAGTTTAGCATCATTGATGGCGGAGGAACGTATTTGCCTGATATGAAGCTATATGATTTCTGGTATACGTTTGAAGATAATGGGGTGGTTAGAAAAACGTCAGGGTATCTCTATAAAGAACGCAAGACCACCGAAGAGCAACGGATTCTTGACGATTGGCTTGAAGATGCGCGGAAAAGACGGTAGCCGGGTACTGCATTGTTGTAGTGGAATTGTGCCCGGCAAGCCGCGAATTGTTGCATCTTTGGTGTTTTGTGTAACATCTACCCCGGCCAAATGCCACGATCGATGCCGAATATTGTCGTGGAATCGATGAAATATCTGAAGATACCCTATCAATCAATGTTGCCGACGGATTTGCAGGGGGCGCTGATTGGACTGTACGCTACTTCGGCAAATGATGTGCCGCTTTAGTGGCCGGAATTAGTTAAAATCGATATGAAGTATATTTTTGTCGTTGGTCTGCTTATCTTGGTTTTGGGGCCAGTGTGCCCAGTCGTGGCACAGGAACAACATGCCCGGAACCCCATCATCTATGCAGATGTACCCGACCTTTCCATGATCCGTGTGGGTGATTCCTATTACATGAGTAGCACTACCATGCATATGAGCCCAGGCGTTCCGATTATGAAATCGACCGACTTGACCAATTGGAAGATTGTAAGCTACGCTTACGATACGTTGGCCGCCATGGATGAGTTGAACCTCATTGACGGTAAGAACGCGTATGGCCGTGGCTCGTGGGCTAGCAGCCTGCGGTACTTCAATGGCGTGTTTTATGTGTCTACATTTGCGCAGACGACCGGGAAGACCTACATCTTTTCGACTACAGATATTGAAGGGGGGGTATGGAAAAGGATGTCTTTTTCGCCCAGCTATCATGATAATACCCTGTTTTTTGATGACGACGGACGTGTATATATGATTTACGGTGGCGGTCAACTCCGGCTGATTGAGCTCAGCGAAGACTTATCCGGAATAAAACCCGGAACAACCGAGGAGGTCATCATTGAAAATGCAACGGCACCGGCCGGCCCCAATGTTATGTTGCCGGCCGAGGGATCCCAGCTGTTTAAGGTGGACGGTAAATATTACCTTTTCAATATCAGCTGGCCGCAGGGCGGTATGCGAACGGTAATCATCCACCGCGCTGACCAGATCACGGGGCCCTGGGAAGGGCGAGTCGCTTTGCAGGATAAGGGCGTTGCACAAGGAGGATTAATCAACACCGTGGATGGGCGATGGTTTGCTTATCTGTTTCGTGATTACGGTGCTGTGGGGCGGATTCCCTACCTCGTGCCGGTGGAATGGGAAGACGGATGGCCGGTGCTGGGCGTCGACGGCAAAGTACCTGAAACCCTGGATTTGCCAGCAAGCAGGGGCCCCATGCCCGGAATTGTCGCTTCTGATGAATTTTCACGTGGTGAGGGAGAGGCAGCACTTCCATTGGTCTGGCAGTGGAACCATAACCCTGCCGATCGGCTATGGTCCGTTTCGGAGCGTCCGGGTTATCTCCGCTTGGTTAATGGGCGGGTGGACGGCGATCTCTTGCAAGCGCAAAACATGCTTACCCAGCGAACCTTTGGGCCGATGTGTTCGGGGACGACAGCTATCGACGTCTCTAACATGAAGGATGGAGATGTGGCCGGCTTGGCATTGCTGCAGCGGAAATACGGTTGGGTGGGCGTGAGGTCTTCGGCGGCGGGCAGGTCTGTGGTGATGGTTAATGCCGACTCGGGGCGTGCCATAGAAGTAGCACAAGTGCCCCTGGCTCAGGAAACGATATACCTTAAGGCAGCATGCGACTTCCGTGACGGCCTGGATACGGCTAATTTCTATTACAGCGTTGACAATATTCAATGGCACCTGATAGGATCGCCGTTAAAGATGGAGTATACGCTGCCCCACTTTATGGGATACCGGTTTGGTTTGTTCAACTACGCCACCAAAACCACCGGCGGACATGTGGATTTCGACTTTTTCCGATTGGCCGATCACCTTACTGGTTCTCAATAGCGAAACCGGGGCGTCGACGTAAGAAGACAATATTTACGATAATCAAAAATAGAAAAGCGTGAACGTAACTACAGGAAGAAAACTGGACAAACGCTACGCGGAAAACATGCTGCAACTAAACCGGGTGCTTCCTTTGGCGGCCGAAATGCAGTTTCCCGAACGGGTCTTGCAGTTCGGGACGGGTGTGTTGCTGAGGGGACTGCCCGATTATTTTATTAATAAGGCAAATCAGATCGGAGTGTTCGGGGGCCGGATTGCCGTGGTGAAATCCACAGCCAGCGGAAGCATCGAATCCTTTGTGCAACAAGACAACTTGTATACGCTCCATGTCAAGGGTATCGTCGATGGGCGGGAAGTTCAGCAGGTCGATGTCATTTCTGCCATCAGCCGTGTGATCCCTGCTGTCGGCCGGTGGAACGACGTCCTGGAGTTGGCCCGAAAACCAACCATTGAGGTGGTCATATCCAATACCACGGAAGTAGGTATCGTTTACGACGAGAACGACAGCATATGGGCCGCGCCCCCGTCGTCATTTCCAGCGAAATTGACGGCCCTGTTGTACAGCCGCTACCTTTTCTTCAACGGCGATTATGAAAAGGGATGGGTTGTCTTGCCCACTGAACTGATTGATAACAACGGCGAACAATTGAAAGCAATCGTGCTGCAAACTGCTCGTGCCCATGGGTTGGATGACGGTTTTATGCAATGGGTAGCCGAGGCCAACGATTTCTGCAACACGCTGGTAGACCGTATTGTACCCGGCAAGCTACCCCGGCAGGAGGCCCGGCAGGCTGCGGCTGAATTGGGATACCGGGATGAACTCGCTATCATGGCAGAGCCGTTCCGGCTCTGGGCCATCCAGGCCGATAGCGATCGCGTACTCGACAAACTTTCATTTGCAGAAGCTGATGACGCCATCGTCATCGCACCAGACATCAGTAAATTTAAGGAACTGAAATTGCGACTCTTAAACGGTAGCCATACGTTTTCGTGCGCGTTGGCGATGATGTGCGGTTTCGAAACCGTCAGCGAAGCGATGAAATGCGCGAATTTCAGCGGCTTTATCCGGGGGTTACTGCTGGAGGAGCTCGTACCCACACTCACGGGCGGGCATATCACCGAAATGGAGGCGAGGCGTTTTTCGGGCGCTGTGTTGGACAGGTTCGCCAACCCCTTCCTTAATCACCGGTGGAAAGACATCGCTATGAATTATACGACCAAAATGCGCATGCGCAATGTACCCACGCTAACCCGCTACGCGCAATGCGTACAGGCTGCGCCGCGGCATATGGCGCTGGGGCTCGCTGCATTTCTGCAGTATGTAGACGGGTCCCGTGTGGTGGCCGACGAATACGCATCGATTTTTGCCGACTTATGGCGCAAGTACCGTAGTCCCGACCGGCTTGTGCCCGAAGTGCTGCGAAATCGGGAAATATGGGGTGTAGACCTGAGCGAAGTGCCCGCACTTACCGAACAGGTTATTTATTTCCTTGACTCGCTATTGCAGGTGGGCGCAAAGGAAACACTGCAAAACGTGAAGTTAACTTAGTTGATAAACTGTACAGCCAGCACCCGGCGGAAAATGTATTAAGCGCTCCATTCGGTTGAAACAAACATACCACTATGCATTATCGAAAACTAGGAAATACAAACATGAGCGTGTCGATATTAGGATTCGGTGCCTCATCGCTCGGTGGGGTTTTTCATCCCCTGGATGAAGAAGAGGGTATAGAAGCGGTGATTTCCGCCATTGAACTTGGTATCAATTTTATTGATGTTTCCCCATATTACGGCCACCTAAAGGCTGAAATCGTCCTTGGAAAAGCATTGAAGCAAATCAAGCGTAGTCGGTTTTATTTGTCTACTAAAGTAGGCAGATACGGTCGTAACGGCGTAAGCCATTGGGACTACACGCGTAAAACGGTTACAGAAAGTGTATTCGAAAGTATGGATCGGCTGAACACAGACTACCTCGACTTGATTAATGTTCATGACATTGAATTCGCTGATTTGGAACAGGTATGCCAGGAAACTTTGCCAGCTTTGCTTGAGCTTAAAGAATTGGGTATTGTAAAGCACTTGGGGATCAGCAATTTAAACTTAAGGCATTTTGTCTATGTAATCGATCATGTGCCGAAAGAGATGGTTTCGGCGATCCTGTCTTTTTGCCACTACACACTGAATGACGATTCCCTGGTTGATTACCTTGATTATCTGGAGGCAAAGGGGGTTGGTGTTATCAACGCTTCCCCATATTCGATGGGGCTTCTTACGAAGCGGGGTACACCAGACTGGCACCCCGCCCCGGCCGCTCTCAAACGGTTGGCACGAAAAGCCGTGGCGTTTTGCGAATCCAAAGGCGTGCCGATCGAACAGTTGGCGGTGTCTTTCGCGGTAAATAACCCGCGTATAGCAACGACCCTGTTCAGCACGACGCGGGCTGAAAATGTCCGAAAAACCATTGAATATGCTGAATCCGAATGTGATATGGAGTTATTACGTGACGTGCGGGCAATCTTCGAGCCCGGCTTCAGGGATAGCTGGGTGAATAGTTAACATATTGGTAACGCTTTAACGCGTTAGAGTGGTTATTCAAAATAAATCACCAAGTGAAAACTAAAAAATACATTTTTGCTTCAACGCTTGTTTTCAGTCTGTTCTTCATCTGGGCGATAAGCAGTAACCTGTTGCCGACCATGATTCGGCAGTTGATGAAAACATGCGAAATAAACGCATTTCAGGCATCGTTTACCGAAACGGCCTATTGGCTGGCCTATTTCATCTTCCCCATCCCAATCGCCATGTTCATGAAGCGATATGGATACAAGGGAGGCATCATCTTCGGGTTAGTGATTGCTGCGGTCGGTGGTTTGCTGTTTTTTCCGGCGGCCGGACTGAATTCCTATTGGGCTTATTTAAGCATCTTCTTTATCATCGCAACCGGGATGTGTTTTCTGGAGACGGCGGCTAATCCTTACATTGCCGTACTTGGCGACCCGGAAGATTCCACTCGTCGGCTGAATCTCGCACAATCATTCAACGGCCTCGGCGCATTCGTCGCGGCGATGTTTTTTAGCAAACTGGTACTTAGTGGGAAAGATTATACCAGGGATACGCTTCCCGCGGATTTTCCCGGCGGTTGGGAGGGCTATATTCAGTTTGAAACCGATGCAATGAGGGTTCCTTACCTGATCCTTGGGGGCACACTTATCCTACTAGCCATATTATTTGCTATTTCAAAATTACCCAATGCAGACGAGGAGCAGGCAGAATCAACATCAACGAGGCCCGGAAAGCTGATAAGCTTCGACGTGTTAAAACGATCGCATCTGAAATGGGGACTCATTGCCCAGTTTTTTTATAACGGTGGACAAACTGCTATTAACAGTCTTTTTTTAGTCTATTGCTGTACGTATGTGGGCATGTCTGAATCTACGGCGACGACGTTCTTTGGATGCTATATGCTGGCATTTCTCCTTGGCCGTTGGCTGGGTACGTTGCTAATGTTACGCTTCAGGCCTCAAGATATGCTAGTGGTGTATGCCCTGGCTAATGTATTACTTTGTCTGGTGATCATGGTTTTCGGCGGACTGGTAGGTGTGTATGCCATGCTGGGCGTTTCTTTTTTTATGTCTATCATGTATCCTACCCAGTTTTCGCTGGCATTGAAAGATTTGGGTACGGAAACAAAAAGTGGATCGGCATTCTTGGTGATGGCCATTGTGGGTAATGCGTGCCTGCCGCCACTTACCGCTTACTTCATGAACCAGTATGCGCAAAGCTATCAACTGGCATACGCTGTGCCATTGGTGTGTTTTGTATGCTGCGCATATTACGGATGGAAGGGATATCGAGTTGTTGATTAAATCGACCGCTTAACTCCTTATCAAGGAAGTATATCAACCAACAACACAGCCAATTCCTTATCGTTTTACACCGGGGATCAGTTTAGCTCATTGATGGCGGCCTCTGCTCATTGCTGCCTTGAGAGGATAAACAACAGCTTGATTGCAGTGGCATTGTGCCCGGCAAGCCGCGAATTGTTACATCTTCGGTGTTTTGTGTAACATCTACCCCGGCTAAATGCGACAATCCATGCCGAATATTGTCGTGGAATCGATGAAATATCGGTGCCGGCTTGTAACCAATTTATTAAAACCAAAAAAGGAGGATTTATGTGTTGAGCAATACCCTAGTATGTAGATTAAGTTAATTTGGCGAATACTACTTGCCAATTAGTAGTAGGGTCGAATTTTAATAATGCATTTTTTCTATTAACCACCTTTAATTATGAGAGATAAACGTAAATTAAACTTAGTAGTGTATTTTTTCCTGTTACCTATGTTGTTTATGATCACCATAGTCAATCCTTACGTCGTATTGGGGCAAGAGCGCACCATACGCGGGCAGGTGATCGATTCCGAAAACGCTCCGATGAGCGGGGTCACGATACGGATAAAGGGTACGGATAATGCTACATCGACAGACGAAAGCGGAAGGTATAACATTGCGGCCTCAGCGGGCGCGGTTTTAGTGTTTTCCCTACTCGGCCATGAGACACAGGAGATCGTTGTCGGAGACGATACCACCATTGATGTCCGACTACAGGCTTCCTCCCGGGATATGGAGGAAGTACTGGTGACCGCCCTTGGTGTAAAAAGAGAATCCAGAAAGCTGGGCTATGCCGCAACAGCAGTCAACACCGATGAAATGACTGCCAATCGGACGACCAATATGATGGAATCACTGGTAGGGAAGGTGTCAGGTTTAAATATTACACCGCCGGCAGGGGGTGCAGGATCAAGTATGCAAATCCGATTAAGAGGTCAGGCGGCATTCGCAGGCGCGAATAATTCGCCGCTTATTATCGTCAACGGGTTACCAATGGATCAAGGGGCCAGGGGGGCTAATGGTGCTGGACAGCTGGGGCAACGCGATCGCGGAGATAATCTTCAAAACATTAATCCGGATGATATCGAAAGCATGACGGTGTTGAAAGGAGCCACCGCGGCAGCAATTTACGGTGCACGGGCGGCTAACGGCGCTATTATTATTACTACGAAATCCGGTCAGTCAGGACAGGGAATCGGTGTCGAATTCACTTCCACCTACACTGCCCAGCAGCCGCTGAATTTCATGGATGAGATCATCCAAACGGAATACGGACAAGGTACAGGTGGGGCGAGGCCGCGAACACAGGGCGAAGCACAGTCTACCGGTCAATTTGGTTTTGGCGAACGGTTGGACGGTGCACCAACCATCAATTTTGACGGAATAGAAAGGCCTTATTCTGCTAACCCGGATAGGCTGTTTGATTTTTTGCGAACAGGTGCCGTTTATACAAACACCATCGCATTATCAGGCGGAAGTGAAAAGGGAAGTTTCCGTACTTCGTTTTCCAATACCAATGCAGCGGGCATCCAGCCTAGCAACGATTACAAGAAAAGGATTTTCAATGTTGGAGTTAATCATGCCATTACGGATAAACTCCAACTTCAGCTTAACGTTAATTATGCCGACGAGGATAATTTTAATCCACCTCAAATCGGTACACAGGGAGAAGGAGCGGTCAACTTCTTCACCAGGATGGCTAACTCTACACCGCTAGAGGCCTTCAGGGAGAGTGCCATAGACCCCGATACCGGAACCGAATTCCGGAACTCGGGCTTTTCCGGCACCATCGTCAATCCTTTTTTCCAATTGCAAAAGAAACAATTCTTTAAAGATAAGCGGAATCGTTTATTGGGAACAGCAACCCTGCGGTATGAAATTACCGACTGGTTATTTGCGCAAGGCAGATTTAACTACGATCGGGGTACCGCTTTTTCCGAATGGAACGTGTTAAATGGCACCGGGTCCAGTACGCCTTACGAAGGCGATACTGGGATGTATCGAGGCAATTATAACTTGCGCCAGGATGCAACGAACGATATCAATGCGGATTTCCTGCTGGGTGGTAGCAAAGAATTTGGGAAATTTTCTATCGATGCCAGTGTTGGCGGAAATACCTGGCGGACCCAGTTCCAACGCATGGACCAGACCTCCAGTCTCTTTGTGGTACCCGATCTTTATTCTATTGCTAACGGTACGCTGCGTACCCAGAGCTATGGATTTTCGAGAAGCCGTGTTAACTCCCTCTATGGTTGGGCCGAATTCGGTTATGATGAGTTGCTTTATATAAACTTCAGCGGGCGTCAGGATTGGTTCTCGGTGTTAAATCCGGATATGAACCATAAGTTCTATCCGGCGGTTTCGGGTAGTTTCATTTTTTCGGAATTAATGTCGACCAGCGGGTGGCTCAACTATGGTAAACTTCGCGGTTCCTGGGCCAAGGTGGGTAGTTCAAATGGTGTAAATCCTTACGACGGCGTTTTAACGTACGCCATTAACCAAAACCAATTCAACGGACAGACATTGGCTACCGTGGCCGGAGATTTCGCGCCAAACCTCTTTTTACAGCCGTTTACCGTTACGGAGCAGGAAGTAGGCCTGGAGATGCGCATGTTTAACAACCGGTTGCTGGTAGATATTGCGGCTTTCAATAAAATAACGACCGATCAGATACTGGAAGTTACGCTTTCGAATGCCTCGGGATATGACAACTCCAAACAGAATAAAGCGTCGTTGAAGAACACAGGGTTCGAGAGCCTCCTGGAGGTCACGCCAATCGAGACATCGAACTTCAGGTGGACCAGTTCCTGGAATAACACTTACCTCGATACCGAGGTGCTTGATGTGGGGAACGAAAGTGGGTCATTGCTGTTGATTTACTTTAATGGAACAGGTAATGAGTTTCTGGGCGAGCTGAGGTACACCGAAGGGTTGCCGATGAACCAGCTGTATACGCGGACGTACCTGCGAAATGACGCTGGTGATATTGTGGTCAGCGACGAGGGGCGCTTGCGTGCGTCAACGGGTGGACCTGTTGGTAATGGGTTTTTCCCGGTAGGTAGTTCCATTCCAAAATTTACCGGCGGTTGGACGAATGCACTGAGTTATAAAAATCTGAGTGTAGGTATACATTTCGATTATAAATTCGGTGGTACTGTGCTATCCGCGACACAGCTCAATATGTTGAGGCAAGGGCTTTCCAAACAATCACTCGAAGGCCGGCGCGAAGGTGAGAATGGTTTGATCTTCCCGGGGGTTTATGAAAATGGATCACCCAATACTTCTGTGGTCGGTGATTTGCAAAGTTTTTATGCGGATTATCGTAACCTGCAGATTGGCGACCCGTTCGTATACAAATCCGACTATATCAAATTGAGGAATGTCTCCCTTTCCTATAACCTGACAGACGTCGTAAAGAAAGCAAATATGCTTCATTTTGTTAAAGGTTTGACGGTGACTGCGTCTGCCAGGAACGTTGCCATTCTTTATAAGGACATACCCGGCCTTGATCCTGAGGCAATCCAGTCGTCGGGAGACTTCCGGGCCGGCTATGAAAACTCGTCATTGCCGACCACGCGAAATTATAATTTTAGCTTAAACGTAAAATTCTAAGGGATGAAACTCATGAAGAAGTATATAGTCTTATGTTCGGTTGTCACGCTTCTTTTTGGATGTGACAAGGAGTTTGTCGAGGTAAATACCGATCCATATGCCGTTTCGGAAATAGATCCTGCATTGTTGTTTGCAGGATCACAGCGCACGCACCTGGGAAATTGGACGGCAGAGCACACGATTGTGCAACAATTTGTAAACCCATACAATCAGGGAGCTACACTCGGCTTTAATTTTAACGAAGATATTGACGGGGTGAATACCCCGAAATGGAATGATTCATATCCCGGCTCAATCCGGAACCTGACACAGGCGCAGCAACTCGTCAGCGATGATGCGGCCTACACAAACCTCCTCAGTATGATCCGGATATGGAAGGCTCAGGTGTTTATGGGCTTGGTGGATGCCTATGGTGATGTCCCTTACTTTGAGGCAGGAAAGGCAGTTTCCGATGGGATTTTCTATCCGAAATATGATGCAGGCTCGGTCATTTTCGATGATCTGTACCGGGAACTTAAAGAAGCCATAGGGGCGCTCAACCCCAGTGGAGATTATGTCTCATCCGATCTTTTCTATGGCAACAATAGCGAGAACCCATCGGGATCTGCAGCTGTGCAAGTGGAGAAATGGCGGAAATTAGGCAATTCGTTATTGCTTAGACTGGGTATGCGGTATACAAAACTTGACCCGGCTAAAGCGCAGTCAATTGTATCCGAGGCGTTCGCCGGAGGCGTCATGACGTCGAATGACGACAATGCTTATGTGAAGTATGATGGAACGCTGTTTACCTATGACGACAACAGCAACCTGCGTAACTTTTCTCACTTCAACTATGCTGCCGAACCTTTTGTTGACCAGCTGAAATCCACGAATGATCCCAGGGGTAAATACATTTTGGGTACCTTCGAGGATCCGGCAGCAGTGGCAAATGATCCTAATCCCGATACCGTTCTGGCCAATCAGTTCGGCGTACCTATCGGGGTGACGAACACAGCACTTGCTGCAGAAGGTGGTCCATACCGCGGAGCACGTGTTGGTGGCCTGAATTATTCGCAAATGAATATCTACAGCGTCGCTTCTCCTGCGGCCCCGGCGTTCTGGGTAACCTACGCGCAGACTTCGTTGCTGTTGGCAGAGGCTGCACACCGGGGATGGATAGATGGGTCTGCACAGGCGTTTTACGAAGACGGCATCCGGGCAGATATGGCGGTTTATGCCCGCTACCCCCAAACTGCACCAATTCCGGGAGCGACTGTTGATGTGTATCTCGCGCATCCGGGCATCGCCTTTGACTCCGCTAATGCACTTGAGTTGATTAATACCCAGTACTGGATCGTCAATATTCGTAATGGTACCGAAGCATTTGCCAATTTCAGAAGAAGTGGTTACCCGGTCTTAACGCCCAATACGTACAACAATAACCTGCAGGGCGGCTTTGCACGTCGGCTTGCTTATCCCGATGAAGAAGCGTCAGCAAATGCCGAAAATTATGCCGCTGCGGCTGCCGCTATGGGGGGTGATAACCTGACTTCGAGGGTGTTTTGGGATGTACCTTAGTGTAGTATTTTATAGTGCATAATGGTTGTAAATCAAAGTGAGCAGTTAATCAAAAAATATGGCAAATAAAAAAATATCGAATATACTATTTTCCTTGGGTGCGGTTTTTTTCCTGGGATACATCATCGCGACTGTACAACAGGCGCACGGTTATGCCGGATGGCTATTGATGAGCTTTTTTCTGTTTATTGGCCTCGGGTTCCGATTTATTCCCGTACTTAAGGGATTCTTTTTTACAGTCATGATATTTGCGGCGGTAAGTTTAGCCATGTATTATCCGCAATATTTCATTGCTGTAGGTAGCTTTAAGATGTCTGTATTGATAGTTCCGCTCATGCAGATAATTATGTTCGGTATGGGCACTGGTTTGGGTATAAAGGATTTTGCCGGCGTAGTAAAGATGCCCAAGGGCGTGATCGTTGGTGTGCTCTGTCACTACATGGTCATGCCACCGGTTGCTTTTCTTATTACACGAATTTTTGATTTTCCGCCTGAGATAGCCGCCGGTATTATTTTGATCGGAAGCTGTCCGAACGGGTTGGCATCCAATGTGATGAGTTATCTTGCACGTGCCAACCTCGCACTTTCGGTCACACTGACGGCAATCTCAACGCTGCTTGCGCCCTTGATGACGCCTTTGTTTATGCAATGGCTGGCTGGCGAGTATGTGACCATCAGTTTCTGGGACATGGCCTGGGATATTACAAAAATTATCCTCATCCCGGTGGCAGCCGGCCTCATCTTTAACCACTTCCTGCATGGCCGGGCCAAATGGCTGGATAGCCTGATGCCCGTACTTTCCATGGCAGGGATTGGATTGATTATCGTTGTTACCACAGCAGCTGGACGTGACGACTTATTGGTCGTTGGCCCGGTGCTTATATTGGCCGCGTTATTTCATAACACCAGCGGATATTTTCTGGGCTATTGGCTCGCCCGCCTGATGCGTATGGATAAACGCGACTCCCGCACCATTGCCATTGAGGTGGGCATGCAAAACGCCGGCATGGGATCGAGTTTGGCACTTGCCATGGGTAAGCTTTCTACGGTCGGGTTGGCTTCGGCTGTATTTTCTCCGATAATGAATATCACTGGTTCGAGCTTAGCCTTGTGGTGGCGTGCGCGACCGTTGAAAGAAAAAACACCTGTAAAAGAAGAAACACCTGAATCTGATAAGCATATTAATGATTAAAAAACAAGTTATGATCCCTTGCAAAAAGTTTTTGATAGCGGTAGTAGGAACCCTTTTTGGTGCTGCCGCGCTAGGTCAACAAATTACGAAAGACGAACTGATATTTCTTACACCCGAGTGGCAGGGCGAACGTTTTGAAGATGGACGCCCGAATGTTCCTGATGAGCTGTTGGACCGCCTGAAGTTGGTTACGCTTGAAGAAGCATGGGCTGTGCTACGTAATGCAGGTTTTAACTATCAATATGAAGACGGGTGGGAAACGATCAATCCCGACAGTGTATTGGTGGGGCGTGTGGTTACCGCTACGTTCGTGCCTGGAAGACCCGACATACATAAGGCTATCGATGACCGTGGGCACAATCAGGACAATCGGGTACAGTCACAGAATTCGTGGCCGATAGATATGCTCACGAAACGGGATGTGTATGTGGTGAATCAGTTTGGCGCCCACGTGGACGGACCTACGGTGGGTGATAACCTCGCCAACTCCATTTATACTAAAACGGGTAACGGCATCGTGTATGACGGGGCTATCCGTGACATCAATGGCCTTAAGGAAATCGGCTCATTCACCTCGTTCTTCCGCTCGTATCACCCCTCGCACCACCTGACCACCCCGGGTCCCCGGGTTAATGCCACGTTGGTAGGCATTAATACGCCCACGCGTATCGGGCGCGCAACGGCGATGCCGGGCGATGCGGTGCTCGGCCGGGATGGAGGCGTGATTTTTATACCGCCGCACCTTGTTGAACAGGTGGTAAGGACCTCAGAGGTGGTCCGTTTGCGCGATATGTTTGGACATCAACGGCTGCGGGAGCAAAAGTATACCCCTGGCCAAATAGACACCCGGTGGTCGGAAGAGATCGAAAAAGATTTTTCGAATTGGTTGCGGGAAAACGCCGAATCGTTACCTGTACCCATGGAGCAGATTCAGGAATTGCTCAAGGAGCGGACGTGGTAGGTTTAATTTCATACAATATTTTATATCCTTAAATTATAGACAAATGGCAATTTCAAGCTCAAGGCGAAAATTTTTTAAAAATGCAATGATGATGGGTGCGGCAATGGCACCTTTATCCCAGACTTTTGGCAACGGCCTACTAGAAGCGGAAGAACGGGGTTCAAGGCGCTCGGCTCCCTCAGACCTTAAAATAACCAACGTAGAATGTGCTTTCATACGGGGTGGAAGCGGATTGTTTGTCAAAATAGTGACCGATCAAGGCATTGTGGGGTATGGGGAAGGCGTGGATGCTGTACCGGGAACTTACCATTTCGTTAAATCATTGGGACGGAGACTGGTCGGTAGAAATCCCCTTAATGTACACCGACTTTTCGAAGATTTGCGCAAATCAGGTATTTTTCAGGGTGCACAGGCGGGCATGTATATCGCCGTACTTTCGGCTGTTGAAACGGCATTGTGGGATGTTACCGGAAAGGCATTGGGCGTGCCGGTTTATCAGTTGTTGGGCGGGAAGTTTCGCGATAAAATACGGGTATATTGCGATACCGCACTGTACCAACATCGCTTACCTACTCCCGAGGATTTCGCCAACAACGCCAGGGAAACCAAAGAGATGGGGTTCACGGCCGTTAAGTTCGATTTGGATCAAGGCAACGACCCGAACAAGTACGATCGTTATAATTGGACAGCCAGTCCTGCGGAGATTCAGCGTATGGTGGATCAGGTGACCGCTGCACGTGAGGCAGTGGGTCCGAACATGGACATCTGTTGTGATATGCACGGGCGGTATGATATGGTTACGGGCCAACAGGTGGCTAAGCGACTTGAGCATTTGGGATTGATGTGGCTCGAAGAACCCATACCTGCAGAGAACGTTGATGCGTACAAGATAATCGCAGACTCGACCACTACACCGATTTGTGCCGGGGAGAACGTTTATCTCGCGTATGGCTTCAGGCGCTTCCTTGAAATTGGTGCAGCCGACATCATCATGCCCGATCTTCAGAAAGCCGGCGGGTTGGGTGAGGGGCAGCGGATTGCAAATCTCGCTAACCTATATTACGTACCATTTGCTCCGCATATGGTGGCGACCTATCTGGGCGCTATGGCGGCTTGTCACGTTTGTGCGTCGGTGCCCAACTTTATGATTTTGGAATGGCAAATCTATTTCCATAAAGACCCGATGTTCCAGGAAATTGTCACCTTCGAAGGTCCTATGATTGAAGACGGATTCCTCACCGTTCGCGACACCCCCGGCATAGGAGTAGATCTTAACGAGGAGGCGTTGCGTAAATATGCAACCCAGGGTTATCCTTTTTTCGAGTAGCCCGAACCGAAATCCCAACGGCTGGCGTATTAGCCGGCCATTGGGTGTTTTTGCGCTGCAAACTCTTTGGGGACGACACCGTAAAGCGACTTAAATGAAGCTGAAAAGCTGCCCACATCATTATAGCCGACAGCATAGGCTACTTCAGAAACAGATATGCGTTTCGCGGCTAGTAAGTCGGCCGCTTGTTTCAGCCGGATTTTTCTGATGATGTCTTTGGTAGTCAGGTTGGTTAACTCTTTGAGTTTGCGGTGTAAATGCACGCGGCTTATGCCGATTTCGCCAGCCAGCATTTCCACGCTGAGTTGGGGATTGGCGATATTTGCTTCGATAATCCGGTGTACCTTTTCCATTAATTTTTCGTCTGCGCTTTTGAGTTTTACCTTTGAAATATAAGTCTTCTGAAAATTCATTTCCAGCCCATTTTTATTCGCGGTCTCCCGATTGCGCAGCAAGCTTCCGATGTTTTCCATCAGGACGTCGATGTTGAATGGCTTGGTTATGTATAAGTCGGCCCCCAACCCCAGTCCTTTCACCTGGTCTTCGTCACTGCCTTTTGCCGTTAATAAAACAACAGGTAGGTGGTGAACCACGGGGTTCTGCCGTATTTTACGGCAAAGCATCATCCCGTCTACCAAGGGCATCATCACATCGCTGATAATTAAATCGGGCACATTCGCGAGAATCCCTTTATAAGCGTCCTCCCCATTGACATACGTGTCGACAACATATACCTCCGATAGTATCTTTTGTAGAAACGCACGGATGTCATGATCATCATCAACAACGGCTATCCGCTTGGCGTTCGGTTGATCCTTTTTTGGTCGTGAAACCAATGGCGTAGTGGCGCTGGTTGCCGGAACGACCGTATGTTCTTCAACCACATGGCCATTGGGTAGTACAACACTCGGGTTTTGATTATGATCCAGCGGTATTTCCACGAGGAAAGCGCACCCTCCGTTTTCCAGGTTTTTTACGCGGATGGCACCTTGATGTAATTCAACCAGCTGTTTTGTTAAGTGCAAGCCGACACCTGCTCCCTGTCCAGAATACTTCCGTTGGCTTTCTGCCTGATAAAAGCAATTGAAGATATGTTTGGACTCTTCCGGGGATATTTGCTCACCAGAATCTGCCACGGAGATAACCATGCTGGGTTTTCCAAGCTGGGCTCCTCTCGTGTGCTTTTGAACCGTAATCCATATTTTGCCTCCCTCGGGCGTAAATTTAAGTGCATTGGAAAGGAGGTTTATGATGACCTTGTCAAAATTTCCGACGTCGATTTGTCCGTAAATGGCGTCATCCTCATAAACGAAGTCGAAGGAAATTTGCTTTACCTTAAATTGTTCTTCGAATAATAGATGGAGGTCTCTGATAAAGGCTATCATTTCTACCCGCTCCAGTCTCGGAGTCATTTGCCCGGCTTCAATTTTCCGGATATCCATGAGTTGGTTTACCAGATCCAGCATTCGCTGTATATTCCGGTCAATGATCTGATACAAACCGTCTTTGTCGATTTCTTTTATTTTTACAAGCATCTTCTTCAACGGGCTGGTCACTAATGTTAACGGAGTTTTTATTTCGTGGGCGATATGGATAAAGAACTCCAACTTCGCACGATTGATTTCCTGTTCCCGGTGCTGGGTTAAAAGTTGCTGTTTGAGTCGGCGTCGGTTCTGGATGGTTTGGATGGTATACACACTGGCGACTAAAAGAACCAATGCATAGACGACCTTCGCTAGTGGCGACAGGAACCATATGGGCCGCACAACAATGAGCGAGTATTTTACCTCGGAATATTTTTGATGGAGTTTTGCCCGATAACGTAATAAGTGTCTGCCGGGCTTCAGGTGGTCAAACGTAACCCGGTTGTGGCCGGGACTAAGTGTTTGCCATTCATTGTCATTCATCGCATATTGGAAAGCGGTTCGTTCAAATTCGCTGTAATCCATGGTCGAAAATTCGACAGTAAATGAATTGTCTATGTAAGCCAGGTTAAAAACATTGGCTTGCGTCACTACCGTGTCAATGATGTTCCGACCTCCCGATTTCATGCCTTTTTTTACTGCCTTATCTTGGATATAAAAATCGACGATGTGTGCCGAAAGTGGTTTTGATGTTTCCAGTTGGATTTCGGTAGGGTTAAAATAGGTAATGCCGTTATTTCCACCAAAGTATAGGTCTCCGGTTTTGGAACGCAACGATACATTGGCCGTAAACTCATCCCCCTGAAGGCCGTCGCCAGCATAAAAACTGATGAAGTGCGTTTTAGTCGGCGCCATTTTGGCCATGCCCCGGTTGGTGCTTACCCAGAGATTCCCTTGACGATCGGTTTCGATGCCGTAGATGACATTGCTGGGTAACCCTTGCTCCATCCGGTAGGGGGTAATTCCTTTCGTAGTTAAATTGATATGGAACAGGCCTATTGAGGTTCCGGCCCAGAGATTACCGGCCTCATCTTCGAATAAGGTATATACGATATTGCCGGCCAATAACTTATTAATTCCAAAGGTTGAGGAGAAACTTTCGGTCTTTAAATCGAAACAAGCCAAACCGTCGTAGGTTCCGGCAAACAGCAAGTTGGATTTAGTGGCGAGTAAGCAATTGACCCATTTATTCGGCAAATAGTTGCCCGTTGGTTGATAATCTTTACCGGCAACTGAACTGAAATTGCGCAGTGAACCGGTTTTTTTGTTGAGTAAAAACAAGCCTGACCCCATCGTCCCGATCCACAAATGCCCTTTTTTGGGTTCTACTATGGTGGGAACCCATTCGGTATTGCCTCCGTTTTCATCGTGTAGCCCGCTTACCGGTTGGCAAAGACCGGTTTCGGTGTCGAACCGGCGGAGGCCATCGGTCAACGACCCCAGCCAGAACTCGCCGTCCGAGTCTTCAAAGATCGTGATCACAGACGAAGGGACGGCGGTGCCCTTTGAGCTTCCTGCGAAATGAGTGCTGTGTTTTTTATCCGGATCGATTCGGTATACGCCGTCATGGTCAGTCCCAACCCACAGTGCTCCCCGGCGATCTTCGCTTAACGCCATGACGGCGTTTTCGCCGATCAGATCATGCTGCATTGATCGGTGACCAATGTAACCGAAGCGGTTTTTATGGTTACGTAATAAGTAGACGCCTTTTTTGTAGATGCCGACCCAAATATTTCCTGATCGATCTTCAATTACACAGTTTGTTTTGGTCGACGGTAAGCTAAATTGAGTGAATGGTGCATCCAACCCCTGTAGGGTATTCGATATCGGGTTATATATTTTCGTGCCATACCCGTCTGACGCGACATAAATCTGATTGTCGCTACCTACAAATATGTCGAGTACCGTAAGGTTTGGTGCGTTTTTGAAAGCAACGTGATAAAACGAGTCGGTCTGCGCATCATACCGGAATAGCCCTTCGTTGAGGTTGCCAGCCAGTAAATTTCCTTGTTCATCCTGGCATAGGCTTGCAATCATATTAAGTTGGTTTTTTTTAGACGAAAAGTAAACCGTGAGCTGATCGGCTGTTTTCTTGTATAAACCGCGATCCTCGGTAGCGATCCACAGGTTCTCGTTGTCATCCTCAAAAAGATTGATGATGGCGTTGCTGGGCTCCATGTCTCTTCGGCGTATGCCGTACTTACCTTCTTCGCCCGTTCGGATTTCGAAAATACCGTACCCTGATGTGCCGACCAGTAATTGTCCGTTTTTCCGCTGGTAAATCGTTCGGACGTGAGGAGACACCACTTCGCCGTCCATCCGCAATGGCACATTATGAAATTCGTTACGCGCGGCGTCATAGTATTGCAATCCATTGATATAACCTACAAACATGGTACCTGCCGCGTCCTCACCCAATACCCGTATCACGTCGTTTAAAACCATATTTGGCGAATGAACATCATTCCGGTATACCGTTATCTTGCTCCCGTCAAAGCGGTTCAGCCCATCTTCTGTTGCAACCCAAATAAACCCATACTGATCCTGGAAGATATCGGTTACCATACTGCTCGACAAATCTGAATCTACCGTGAAAAATTCTCCAGACTGTGCGTTAGCCATATGGATTAGACCAGCAACTCCTATACATAGGAGGAGTTGGCGAACGTAAGTGCCATTCATTTCAGGTAATAATTAGTTTCAGACAGTAGTTTACATGTCCGATTAACAAATATAGTATTTTGCTGGAGAATTGATAATTATTCGAATCTTCCAGCAGCTAATCCGCTATCGAGTACTACGGTATATTCTTTTTTTCGACACGCCACAATTTGTTCGCCGCGAGTCCGGGCTCGCGGGTAAATAATTTACCGGCGTCGGTATCATCCTTCAGTTGCCACTTGAACCAGGCTGTGGCCACCTTTGCAAATTCGCCGCCATGGGGTTCGCCGTATGTTCCCCCGTGGCCGACATCCATATTGGCCATCACGATGGGCACGTGGTTAATCCGCGCGTAATCGTCCATTCCATTCGCGTAGGCGATGTCTGTTTCGCCGCCCAGCATATAAAGCGTCGGCGAATGGATTTGCTTCAGGTAATCCTTGGTCAGGGCGGGCATGCCGGGTATGTTGTTTTGGCCGTTAATGGGTGTCACAAAAATGCCGCTGTTGCAAATCACCGCGGTGGTCACTCGGGGGTCGGAGGCGACCTCCAGCGCTTGCAGTCCTCCACAGGACATGCCGCTTACCGATATTTTCGTTTCATCGATTTTACCGTAGTAGGGACTTTTCGGGTCGCGGTTCTGTGCTATTGCCCAGTCAATCGCATCAATCAGCTGGGTAGATACGGATCGTCCGTTTCCTTTATCGTCGTCAGTCTGCGGCATGGTGCCCGATGCGATTACGAGAAACCCGTGGGAGGCGATTTCAGACAAATAATTGACATGCTCCCAGGGTGAATTTGCGCATGCACCATTTCCCCAGGCAATAATCGGGAGCTTGTGTGCGCTATCGAAGACACTTAGGTCCTTCGGGTGAAAGACCGTATGGGTTACCAAAGAACCGTGTGTTGTCATGATGGCGCTGTAGGGGCCTGTTCCGCCGTCTTCCACAACCCGCGAAGCGAGGTAAGGAGCATCGGAGACCTGTTGGGCGGACAACGGTTGGAACGAGCCCAGCACTACCCAGGCAAAACACGTCAGAATTGAAAATTTCATCATCGTTTCAGCGATTTAATTGGTTTGTGCATATCAGCATAATCAAATGTCGTTTATACACGTGAAAGCAAATATACGATCTTTTTCATTTGCCACATCCAGCTTTATATAGCGGCAGCCCCTTGCTTTACACCGGCGATACCGTTCTGCATGTCAGGGGTATCGTCGACAGACGGTAGGTTCAGCTTCGTTTTTTGCTGACTTACGGCGGAAGCGTTACGCGCCTGGGCGTTTTGTGCCGGAAGTGCTAAGTAAGTGGGCGCGAAAGAAACGCTGACTCATCTCCTGCGTTTCGCATCATGGTCGGCCGGTCTTGAATAGCAGCTGGGAAACCATATAAAGGTCGTTTCTCCAAACGTTAAAATCGTGCCCGCCGGGTTCCACATAGTATATATGTGGAACATCGTGTTTTTTCAGATACTCATGTGTCCTTTCGGTGATGTGCATCAGGCCATCCTGGTCACCGCAAGATAGCCACAACAGCCTGAGTTTGGTTTTAGCTTCTTCCACATTATGAAGCAATTGCTCGGGCATTTTGGTGTTCGGTGCAGAAGAAAATCCGCCGACCCAGGCAAAGTAATCCAAGTTGCCCAACCCGAAATTCAGTGCTTGCCCACCACCCATCGATAAACCAAAAAGGGCCCGGCTCTCCCTATCTTTCTTTACCGGGAATTGACTTTCAATGTAAGGAATTAAGTCCGTTAGTAAATCGTTTTCAAAAGTGGTGAACGCTGCTACTTTATCCCTGTCCATGATGTTCCCCGTGGCACGATCGTCTTTCATTGCCCGTCCGTTGGGCAATACGACGATCATTTTCTCCAGCTTGCCTTCGGCATACAGATTATCGAGAATAATATGCGGCAAACCCTGGTCAAACCATTCTTTTTCGTCGCCCCCAATGCCATGCAATAAGTATAAGACCGGGTAGGTTTCCGATGTCGAATACCCCGGAGGTGTATAAATCAGTGCTTTACGATCTGCACCAACCGTCTTGGAGTGATAATGGATCGTATCTATGAGCCCGCGCTCGATATTTTCCTTTCGTTTGTCAAACCCCTGCGGGGCCGTCTTCGTTTGTGCTTGCAACAATATACACATTGATACAGCAGCCAAAATCAATAACGCTTTTTTCATAATTAAGTTGGTTTTAATCTATCAAACAAATATAAGGTAGCACAATCAATTTCCAAAATCGACTACTGCTTTAACGACGCCCCATGCCGGGTTAAGCAAAGCGTTGAATACTTCCGGTAACTCTCGGTGTGCAATCCGGTGTTTAATGAGCATATCAGGTTGAATGGTTCCCTTCTGTAACAGGCGAATTGCCCAATCAAAATCTTCGGTGCGGGCATTCCGGCTACTCAGCAGCGTGCCTTCGCGTTTATGAAATTCCGGATGGGAAAAGGTAACTTCATGTTGCTGCAAACCGACAAGTACGTAACGACCACCGTGTGCCAGGTAGTTGAAGCCATTGTTAATGGCAAGTTGGTTTCCCGTACAATCGATGACCACACCGGCCATATCGCCGTTTGTATGATATAATAGTTGATCGTACATGTCTACGTCGGTAGCGTTAATGGTAACTAAATCTGCTGATATGGCCTTGCAGTGGCGAAGGCGGGAGGTGTTGGTATCCATGATCATGACACGCGCTCCCGCAGCCTGCGCCAGCAACATGGTGCCGATACCGATTGGGCCGGCGCCCACGATGAGCACGTGTTCATCCGGCCGGATACCTGCGCTGCGTACACCATGTGCACCAATGGCCAAAGGTTCTACAAGCGAAAGCTGGTCAGCACCCAAACCATTCCCTTTCACCAGCGCAGAAACCGGCATCGATACCCGCATACGCATTCCGCCATCTATATGGACACCATATACCTGCATATTCACACAGCAGTTGGTTTTGCCTTGCCGGCAGGCGATGCATTGTCCGCAATGAAAATATGGCATTACCGTTACGAGTTCGCCAACCTCAAAATCATACCCCGGGGGGATAGTCAGTACTTCGGCAGCAATTTCGTGACCAAGAACACGCGGATAATTGAAATACGGCTGCACCCCTTTGAAAGCGTGAAGGTCTGTGCCGCAGATGCCGACTTGGCGGATCTTTAGCAGCGCTTCAGTAGAACGGGGGCAGGGTTCGTCCGTTTGGATGCATTGTAACACACCCGGTGTTTGGCAAATGATGGTATCCATAATCGCGGGTAAAATTATACGTTTGGATTCATTAGGTATTACCGCCACGTTGCCCGATGAGTAAGAAATATTGCCATCGTGTTTGTCGTTTGGCTCAAAAGTCTGATAATTGTTAAAGAAAATGGAAATGCGTGCCAAACAGTTATTTGTACAACGACCGGTTGAAACGTCATTCAGCGTGCGACAGGATGAGGTGCGTAATACCAATAGTTGGTGGCATTTTCACAGTGAAATCGAACTAATAGGCTTTCACCAAGGTTCAGGCTTGCAATTTGTAGGCGATAACATTTCGCGGTTCGAGGCAGGAGATGTGGTTATGGTAGGGTCAAACATCCCGCATTGTTGGCGATATGATGAAGCAACGGGAAGCGACCGGACCGCGGAACCCTATTCCACAGCCGTTCACTTCAACCCGGAGTTATTGGGAGAGGTTTTCATGAAGTTGCCCGAAATGGCCGGGCTAAACCAGCTTATCGATCAAAGCACACGTGGACTCCGGTTACGTGGCAAAGGCGCAAAATGTGTGCTGGATCAATTGGCAGCTGTCCATGATGCAGCAGGGATATTCAGGCTCATAACACTGCTGCAATGCCTCGCCACATTTTCGGATTTGCAGCCCAAGGCACAGCCACTCTCGTCGGTGGGCTTTGACTATCAAATAAACCGTATGGACGAAGAGCGGATCAATAAAATCTATAGTTACAGTTTTGCCCACTTTGGTCAACCCATTACTTTAGAGGATGTGGCAGACCTGGTCGGGTTAAGCCGTACATCGTTTTGCCGGTTTTTCAAACAGCGAACCGGAAGGACCTATATACAGTTCCTCACCGAGATTCGGATTGGATACGTTTGCAGGCAGTTAGTTGAAAAGCCACAACGGTCGGTTAAAGAGTTATGCTATACAAGTGGTTTCCGGAATTTTTCTTCTTTTCACGACTCATTCCGTCAAATTACCGGAATGAGTCCAAAAATGTATCAAGCCTTGCATAAAACAGGCAAAATACATGATTAACTGATTTTTTTGACGCTTTCTTCCTTGTTTTATAATGGGGATGCTATATTTGAAGATTGACGGTCACCAGTGGTCGTCTTATTACCAATATATAAACACTTACTTATCGCTTGGCAGTGCTGTATCACACTCGGGTATTTGTTCAATTGGTTGTTTTCATTTTTATCTCGCTGAAAGTGAACGGCCAGACCGGAAGGCTATTTACCGTTGATTCGGAATTGTCCAGTAGCATGGTGATGGACATTCATCAGGATCGAACCGGTTATATCTGGATAGCCACAGAAGACGGATTAAACAAATTTGACGGTACAAAATTCACCATATATAAACAAAACCGGCAGGACGGGAGTCCGATTTTGAATAACATTGTACGTGTCATTTCCGAGGATGCGGATGGAAGAATGTACGTTGGTTACATCAACGGATTGCAGTATTATGATCCGGCCACCACCGAGTTTCATACCATTCCGTTCGTATTAAAAAGCGGCGTCACGGTAGATGCACATGTAAAGACCATATTTCAGCGCAAAAATGGCCAGTTGCTGGTGGGGACATCCGGATACGGCTTATTCGAGATCTTGTTTGACCAGGGCCGCTGGTATTGCAGCGAAATGTCCGAAGGAATACCGAGCGACATGGTGGTCAACGTGTTCGAAGATTCGAAAGACGGACTTTGGGTATCGACAGAAGATCAAGGGTTGTTCAGGCTGGACGGTAATACGCGTAAAAATTACTTCGCGTCAAAGAAAGTGCAGAACAATGTCATTTCCAGCATTGTCGAAGATAAAAATGGAGGTATATGGGTAGGCAGTCTTAACAACGGGTTGTTTAAATATGAGGCGTCTGCAGATACCTTTTATCAGGTTTACTGCCGCGGAGGTGCAAATCTGCCGATTTCTGATTTGTATGTCACCGCAACGAATACCATATACGTCGCTACGGATGGAAGAGGTGTAAAATACGTCGACACGACAAGAGGGGAACTATTAAATTTAGAGCTTCCTGTTTCTACCTTCAACTATTCCAAATCAAAAATGAAGTCCATTCTGGAAGATCGCGATGGTAATATATGGATGGGCTTATACCAGAAAGGCGTATTCATGATGCCTGCTCATAAACACAGTTTTGGTTATATCGGTTATAAATCGATTAACAAGAACTTCATCGGCAGCAACAGCATCATGTCGATCTTTGAAGATAAGCAGGGCGTACTTTGGGTGGGCAGCGACAATGATGGCTTGTATCGGGTCGATTCGGGCCTTACTTCCAGTACGCACTATGTAAACGGAGGGCGGGTTCCCAGTACGATAATGACAATCTTCGAGGATTCCAGACAGCATCTTTGGGTAGGATCGTACCTGGAAGGGCTGACCATGTTGGACCGCAATTCCGGGAAGTTTAGTTATCCGGTTACACTCAAAGACCAAAAAGGCTCCGACGTGCAACGCATTTTCCATATGGCCGAGGATACGCGCCAGCAGCTCTGGATTGCAACAATGGGTTCCGGCTTATTCCGGCTGGACTTAAATTCGTACGAGGTCAAACATTACGCGGCCGAAGAGAAGGCCAAAATCAAACCCCACAGTAACCGCCTGCCCAATGATTGGATCAACTGTGTGTTGGTGACCGGTGACAATAAATTGTTTTTTGGAACGTACGATGGGCTGGGATGTTTGGATCTGGAAACCGAAAGCTTTATCTCCGTATTTGGAAGAAACCGACTCTTCAGTGACGAGGTTGTATATGCGCTATACGACGATCGCCAGGGAAATCTTTGGGTGGGTACTTCCAACGGATTGAAGCGATTGGAGATACCTTCCTTGGAGGTTTCGGCGTTTAATGTGGATGACGGGCTTCCAAGCAATATCATCTGGTCTATAGAGGGTGACGAGCATGGCGACATCTGGTTGAGCACCAATCAGGGGATAGCCAAAATGAATGTACGCGACGAGCAATTTCTGAACTTTTATTCCGGAGATGGGTTGCAGGGTGATGAGTTTATGCGCGGTGTATCCTTGAAAAGCAGCGATGGGAAGCTGTTCTTCGGCGGTCTACATGGAATCAGTTACTTTTACCCCGAGGAGATTCAGATACAACGCAAAGTGCCTGCCGTGCATGTTGTGGATTTTTACATTCATGACAAAGCAGTGAAGAAAGGCATGAAATCGGGTCGATTTGATATTATAGACACGACAGTAAGCGAAGCAACGGCATTTCATTTGGCTTATTATGATAATTCGTTTACCATCGAATTTTCGACGATGGATTTTAGCGATTCCGAACGCGTTGTTTTCCAATATTCGATGAATGGTCATGAATGGGTATCGTTACGTCCATCAAACAATCGCATTACGTTCGAAAACCTCATGTCAGGTACGCATCGGCTTTTAGTGCGGGCCGCTGCCGCAAACGCGATTTCTGACACCAAAGCCATCACCTTTGTCATACATCCCGTCTGGTTTCTGTCGTCAACAGCTAAAGCAGTTTACGTTATGCTGGCAATATTGCTAGGATATGGCAGCTACATGATGGTGAAAAACCGGAGACGCATCCGACACCAAATGCGCGCCCATCGGCGAAAGGAGGAAATCAACGAAGCGAAATTGCAGCTTTTTGTCAATATAGCACACGAGATCCGCACGCCATTGACGCTGATTGTTAGTCCGTTGAAAAGATTAGCGCATATGGATACACATCCAGAAGGTGGATATCTCTACCAGATTATGGATCGGAATGTCCAGCGCATGCTTGACCTGGTTAACCAGATGCTAGACGTTCAAAAGATTGAAAAAGGCTTAATGACATTGAGGTATAAGCAGGTGGATATGGTCCAATTTACCCAGGAGGTATGTGCATTGTTTGAAGAGGAGTTTCTGGCCAAAGACATCCAGTTCACCATGAAACTGCCAAATCAACCTTGTTTCGCCCGTATCGATCCGCGGAATTTTGATAAAGTACTGGTTAATGTGCTGTCGAATGCATGTCGATATACACCCTCGGGCGGGTGGATAGCAGTCGAACTCAGCGAAATCAAAAGCGACCCTTCCGGCAATCTTTTGACCCTTTCGGTAGCGGATTCCGGAAAGCAGATCAACGAGCAGGAGACTGATCGTCTTTTTGAGTGCTTTTACCAATCTGATACCCATAGGGACCATAACAGTAGCGGTACCGGAATCGGATTGTATTTGGCCAAACAATTGATGGAACTGCATGGCGGCAACATCCGTGCTGAAAATCTAAAGAGCGGCGGTTGCAGGTTTGTCATGACGATTCCGCTCCGGGAGCCGGGTGGGGAACGGACTAGTGGCGGCGCTGGGATCACTGCGACGTTATCAAAACGGTATAGGGTGCCCGTACCGACCGTTTCTTCCAGCATCAGGAAGCGAAAGTCGAAGCGTGTTGTAGTCGTCGATGACGATACGGATATTCTGGGATACCTCACCAAAATACTTTCGCATGCGTTCGATGTGGCTGCTTACTCCGAGAGCGTGTCCGCTTACAAGTACATCCTTTCGGACCCCCCTGATCTGATTTTAAGCGATGTGATGATGCCTGAGTTAGACGGATTTTCATTGTGCGGCAAAGTAAGGGGCAATCCGAATGTAAGCCATATACCAATTATCCTGCTTACAGCACGGGCCGAAGAGGCGGACAACCTGGATGGTTTTGAATATGGGGCTGATGCCTACATTACGAAGCCTTTTAACATGGATATCTTACTAAAGACCATTGAATCGACGATTAAAAACAGGGAACTTATCGGCAAAAGTAAACGCGAGCAACGCCTACAGGAGGAATATATTTCGACGGTATCCGTAAAAAGCGCCGATGAGAAACTATTGGAAAAAGTACACCTGTTCATTGAAAAGAACCTTGATAATCCATTGCTGAGTGTAGAAATGATTTCATCTGAGATAGGCATCAGTAGGGTACATCTCCATCGGAAAATGAAGCAGCTTACCAATATGACTACGCGCGATTTGGTCCGAAACATCCGCCTGAAGCAGGCTGCTCAATTAATGGAAAAAGAAGGCATGTCGGTATCTGAAGTAGCTTATGCCGTTGGCTATTCCGAACTGAGTAACTTTTCGCTGTCGTTTAAGCAGATATATGGTGTTTCACCTACTGCTTATGCGTCTCAGCGGTCGAAGCGTAAGGATGAATAGTCTCGATGGTTCCATCTTCCCTATAGGTCAGTTCGGAGACTTTCATGTTCCGTAAATGTGTTTCGCCCCCAGATAGTTCCGTATCGTGGTAGAACAGCCACCATTTGCCATTATGCATGGTAATGGAATGGTGCGTGGTCCAGCCGATTACGGGCGTCATGATGACGCCCCGGTAAACGAATGGTCCATAAGGGTTATCGGCCGTGGCGTACACCAGTGTGTGCGCATCGCCCGTTGAGTAAGAAAGGTAGTAAGTGTCGCGATAGCGGTGTACCCACGCGCCTTCGAAGAATCGGCGGTCGTGATCGCCGGTAAGCAGCGGATTGCCCTCCTCGTCAACAATAGGTACATCGGCAAGTGCTTCATCAAACTGAAGCATATCATCCGTAAGGCGAGCCATTTTAGGCATCAACGCAGGCACGGAGTCGATGCCCAAATCGGTAGACGAGCCTTCGGGATTATAAGATCCTGAAGCCCATCGTTGCAGCTGTCCGCCCCAGATTCCTCCCAGGTACAGGTAAGAAACGCCATCCACATCGGTAAAAATGCTGGGGTCTATGCTGTAACTTCCCTTGATCGGTTCAGCTTCGGCAACAAAAGGTCCCTCGGGGGTGGCTGCCGTGGCCACGCCAATACGGAAGACATCGGCGCTGTCCTTTGCCGGAAAGTAGAGAAAATAGGTTCCGTCCTTATACGCCGCATCCGGCGCCCAAAGCTGGCGACCGGCCCACGGAATATCCTCCAGTTTCAATGCCACGCCATGATCGACGACGTCACCACCCACGCTGTCCATCGAAAACACGTGGTAGTCTTGCATATCAAAATGATCTCCCTGGTCGCTTTGGGGCACACCCGAGTCGATGTCGTGCGAGGGGTATACATATATCCGGCCATTAAAAACCCGTGCAGAAGGGTCTGCGGTATATATATGCGAGACCAAAGGCTCAGCGATGGCATGTTCAAACCGGATATCTACGTTATCGGTTTCTTGTTGCTGGCCCCCGCATCCCGCAAGGAGGCTTACTGCAACGGCGGTTAATAAATACGGTGCAACGACGTAAGGCTGTGTAGTCATCATGATAGTGAATTAGTGCTTCTGCGAACAAAATTATCCGGATAGCCCTTGGCGAAGGCAGGCAAATGTAACATAAAATTACCACTATGTTACCTAACCTAGCATACCACTGATGGACAATGTATATTCGCTATAAAATGAGCTAACTTATTTTAACCTATGACAATTAAATATCCTGGAATGGCATGTCTGTTTGCGCAAGCTAACCCGATGGTCGAACCGCCATGACGCCGTCCGCTTCTTGAAGAACTATCAATAACTAACAATCAATAAATCGAATAATGATGATAATTAAACATGAGAAAGCCTTAGGGTGTCTTATCCTCTGTGTCCTCTTGGTTGCTGTAATGCCAACGATGGCACAGCAGCTTACGGTAAGGGGCGTGATAACCGATGCCGAGACACAGGCGGCGATTGCCGGCGCCGCCGTCAAAGTAACGGGTACATCACTGGGTACTTCGTCAGCTGCCGATGGCCGCTTCGTTTTGACCAACGTCCCCGAAGGAGCAACGCTCGAAATCAGTTTTATCGGATATATTCCGCAAGAGGTTCCCGTTCCATCAACCGGTGAATTGACCGTACTGTTGGAACCGACGGTCGGTCAGCTGGAGGAAGTCGTGGTGGTGGGTTACGGCACCCAAAAACGCGCTACGCTGACGGGTGCCGTAAGCTCAATCCAGGGAGACGATATTGCCCAGATACCGGCACCGAATGTTTCCCATTCCATCGCCGGGCGCCTGCCTGGAGTAAGCATGCGGCCAAACGGCGGCCAGCCCGGGTCGGACGATCCGGACATCCATATCCGTGGTATCGTTACAACCGGTGCTAATCAGCCCCTGGTCGTCGTTGATGGCGTCAGGCGCGATAACATCAGACAGATCGATCCCGCTGCTATCGAATCGGTGACGATTCTGAAAGATGCGGCTGCCGTGGCTCCCTTCGGGATAGGCGGCGCAAATGGCGTTATTATGATTACAACGAAAAAAGGGCGTGCAGGAAAACCCACGGTCCATTTAGGGACGTCGTACGGTCTGCAGAATCCTACCTATTTACCCGATATGCTAGACGCCCGGGATTACATGGCGTTGCAGAATGAAGCATATTACAGCCAAACACCCGATGGAACGAGCGCTCCTTTTGATGCCGATTTCATTGCAAATTACCCTTCCCTGCACCAGGAAGATCCATGGCAGTATCCGAATTCTAATTTTCTGGATTTGTTCAATAAGAACACGCCGGTGCAAAGCCACAACCTTGATTTAAGTGGCGGAACGGAGCATATTACCTACCGGGCGGGACTGGGATATTACGATCAACAAGGATTGTTTGACAAGGTAAGCTATAACAGGTACACCTACAACGTCAACCTCGAATCCAATGTGTCGCCCACGACGAAAATTGGCCTGGGCATCCATGGCTCGGTAGAACGGACAAACGATTTGGATGCCGACGCACAAACCTCGGGGCAATTGTTCCGTTCGTTCTATAAGTATCTGCCAACCCAGAGCCTTACTTATCCCGGCACGGATTATTGGGGCGAATCGTCTGCAAATACACCGGTGGGTGTGTTGCGATCCGAAGGGTATGACCGCAGGGACCTCAATACGCTGCTTGGCTCCTTTTTTGTCGAACAGCAGATTGTTGATGGGTTGAGCGTAAAAGGCGTATTCAGTTACGACCCCAGCCAGACGAACGTCAAGTCCTTTCATGTGCCGTTCAAGTACCACGTCATCAATTTAAACACTTCACCGTATTCCTACACCGAAGCCGTGTCCCTGCAGGAGGGGTCCGGCAGACCGTATATCTGGTTGGGGCTGGAGAACAGGCGGCGTACCAACTTTACTTATCAGGGTTACTTAAACTACGATAAAACGTTTGGAGACCACCAACTTACGGGGTTGTTCGTGGCCGAGGCACGAAATTACAAAGAAAACTGGTTTACCGCGCGCCGGAATAATTTTAGCCTCCAAATCGACGAGCTTGGTTTGGGCAGTTCCGACCGGATGGACTTCGAAAACGACGGCCTGTCGTTTACCGGAAGTGAGATTGGCTATGTTTATCGGGTAGGCTATTCGTACAAACAGCGTTACATTATTGAGGCAGCAGGGCGGTATGACGGTCATTATTACTTTGCACCGGGCAGCAGGTGGGGATACTTTCCTTCATTCTCGGGGGCCTGGCGGATTTCCGAAGAACAATTTTTTGCGCCATTAAAGGGTTGGCTGAGTGAATTCAAGTTACGCGGGTCCTGGGGTAAGGCCGGGATGCTTGCCGGCGAGGCGTTCCAGTACCTCACCGGGTATGGGTTACGCGGCAATGCCTATGCCTTCGGAAGCGGTTCACTGGTGCAGGGATCGAATGTAATCCGCGAAGCGAACCCCAATATTACCTGGGAAGTATCGACAAAATCAAACATTGGTTTTGACGCGTTGCTGTGGAATGGGATGGTCAATGTAGAATTCGATTATTTTACCGAACAACGAACCGGCATGTTGCTCGCTCCGCAGGTGACACTGCCCGTGGAGTACGGTCTCGAATTATCGGAAGAGAATAAGGGTGAGATGGCCAACAAGGGCGTTGAAGTCAATGTAGGCATACGCAAGCAGCCCAGTGCGTCGTTCGGCTGGTCGGTTACCGGAAACGCAAGCTTTTCGCGGAACCGCATGATTGAAGTGTTTCAGACGGATGCCGAGCGGGACAACCCCAACAGGACGCGCGTCGGTCGCCCATTCGGCACGCCGTACGGCTATCAATCCATGGGCCTGTTCAGCACGCAGGATGACATAAACGGTGATGGGGTAATTGACGGGGCAGACGGCTATGACGTGCAGCAGTTCGGCGTTTTGCGGCCGGGCGATATCCGGTATGCCGACCTTAGCGGTCCGGAGGGCGTACCCGATGGACGGATCGATAACCACGATCTCACGGTGATCGGCTATCCCGTATACCCCGAATGGACGTTTGGGCTCATGCCATCCGTCAATTGGAAAGGTATTGACCTGTCGTTATTTTTTCAGGGCTCGGCCAACTCCAGCGTCAATCTGCGCCAGTTTATGACCGTTCCTTTTGAAAACAACGGGAGCAACACCGGTTATGAATACTTCAATAACCGCTGGACGCCCGAAAACCAATCGGCGAAATATCCGCGTGCCACGCCATCGCCTCAATCAAATAATGTGCAAAATTCAGATTTCTGGTTGGTCAATTCCAGTTACCTGCGGTTAAAGACGCTGGCACTGGGCTACACCTTGCCCGATAAGGCAAAGCAGTGGTTGGGAGGGGGGAGCCTGCGGCTCTATATGTTGTCGAATAACTTATTGACATTCAGTAAGATTAAGCATATCGACCCTGAATTGGGGTACGATGACCGCGAAACGGCTTACCCGGTTATAAAATCAACGACATTCGGATTGGAACTTACCTTCTAACTTATAGCATAAAAATTATGAAAACTAGGAATTTGATATGGGTTTTGCTGATGGCCGTGTTTTGCGGGTGTAGTCAGGAGGATTTTCTGGAGAACGAAAACAAGGCAAACTTAACAGACGAAACCCAATGGGCATCGGAGGCAAACGCCGATATTTTTCTTAACGATTGCTACAGCGAGATTCCAATGAAATGGAATTTTGCCGAAAACCTCGACTACTATTCCGATGACTATAACATCAGCCATTATTATACGGCCTCCAACTGGCGCCAGGGTATTTGCCTGGTGCCGGGCGAGAGTACGACCAATGAATGGGGGGGCACCCAAGGGCCTACCTATGGCTACACATGGGAATCATTTTTTACCAAAATAAGGAAGCTCAACACGTTTATCCAGAAAGTGACCGAAAACAGTGCCAATTTTTCTGAATCGTATGTGAATCAACGGATCGACGAAGCCCGGTTTCTGAGGGCATTTTTTTACAGCGAGTATTTCATGCATGTTGGCGGGCTGCCGATTATCACCGAGCCTTTAGACAGGAATACCATGACTGATGAAGAACTCCAGCAACCCCGGGCCACCTTCGAAGAAACCTTTTCGTTCATTACAAACGAACTGGGGGCGGTTGCGAGCAATGGTTTCCTGCCGGTTAAATTCGGCAAGAGCGATCCGGATGCCGGGCGGGCCACACTTGGGGCCGCGCTGGCGCTGAAAGGATGGATAGAGGTGTTTGCCGCAAGTCCGTTGTTCAATACCGCGACACCCTACCTGCCAGACCCGGATAAGATTGTTCATTTCGGCAATTACGACCCGAACAGGTGGGCGGTGGCAGCGGCAACCAACCGGCAATTTATCGAGCAGTATGGCTCGGGTGGGCCGTACGGTTTGTTTAGCGACTTGCCTAATTTATGGCGCGCGGCCAACGAATACAACGAGGAAGTGATTTGGGACAGGCAAGTCGTGGCGAACGTTCCGGGGCTGGGCGCCAATTACGAGCGCCGTGGTGGCCCCACGTATGTGCTCGGCGAATACTTGACGTGGGGCAATTACAACCCTACGCAGGAACTGGTGGATCAGTTCAGCATGGCAAACGGACAGCCGATAGGCGCGCCTGGCTCGGGGTACGATCCCCAGAATCCGTATGTCAACAGGGAAAAGCGGTTCTATGACTTTATCGTATATGATGGGGCACCGTACAAACTGGATTGGATGCCGGAAGAAGACATCATTTATACGCGCATCGATTTGACGCTTCCCAATCCGGATCGGTCAAATCAGATCGATTTGGCGGGCAATACCGATATTGGAGACTCGGGCTATTATCAAAAGAAGAAGCTGAACCCCGATGCCCCTCCAGGTGATGATATGAGTGGGCAGAATTACGTCTTTTATCGTTATGCCGAGGTCCTTCTCAATTACGCCGAAGCACAAAATGAAGCTGTTGGACCCGATGCTTCCGTCTACGAAGCCATCAACGAGGTCAGGAGGCGGTCTGACCTGCCTGAATTGCCATCGGGGTTGTCCAAAGCCGATATGCGCGAGGTCATCCACCGGGAGCGCCGTGTCGAATTATGCTTTGAAGACAAACGATATTTTGACAACAAACGGTTAGCTCAGGGACCGGAAACGATGGGCGTGCCAAGGCACAACATGGTAATCCGCAACACGGTGCCTTCTGACAATTCAGGAACCTGGGTATACCATGTAGAAGAGGAGAAGAAATATTCGGTTAAATTTGAACCTAAACAATATATGAGCCCGATTCCACAAAATGTAATCGATCAGAATCCGAAAATTTCTCAAAATCCCGGCTATTAAGCTTAATTTTAATAATGACAATAAAATAAACGTAAGTACAATGAAACTATCTTATTTAATGCCTGCAGTTGCCCTCGCGTTTGCAGCCAGCGCGGTACACGCGCAAACCAACAATCAGTCAGCAGTTAAGGAAGACTTCCAGCCTTCCGTGCTCAATCAGCCCGGCCAGGAGTATCCTCAGGTCAATTCGCAGGGCTACGCGCGTTTCCGGATCGAGGCACCCCAGGCAGACAGTGTACGGGTGAGCCTGGGCCTGGGCGGCAGTGGCGGCACCGTACTGACCAAAGGAGACGACGGGTTTTTTACCGGTACAACGGCTGGGCCTATGGATGAAGGTTTTCACTATTACCGGCTTACGGTTGACGGGGGGACCTTTAACGATCCGGGTACCTTAAATTTCTACGGCTCTACACGATGGGAGAGCGGGATTGAGATCCCGGCGCATGATCAGGATTTTTACGCCCTTAAGGATGTCCCCCACGGGCATGTTCAACAGGTTTTATTCCCATCAAAGAGTACCAACACTTCCCGCCGGGCATTTGTTTATACCCCGCCGGGTTATGAGCAAGGGTCAGACCGGTATCCCGTATTGTATTTGCAGCACGGTTGGGGTGAGGATGAAACCGCCTGGTCAAACCAGGGGCGCGCCAATCTGATTATGGATAACCTGATAGCCGATGGCAAAATCAAGCCCTTCATTATCGTAATGACGTATGGAATGACCAATGAAACCCGATTTGGCGGGCTGCGGAATTTTAAAATCGAGCCTTTCCAAACCGTTTTGGTGGATGAGCTGATTCCTTATGTAGACAGCCATTTCCGCACGCTCACGGATCGGGATAACCGCGCCATGGCCGGGCTTTCCATGGGCGCCATGGAGACGCGCATGATTACGCTCAATAAATCGGACATCTTTGGCTATTTCGGCCTGTTGAGTGGAGGGGTGTATACTCCCGAAGATCTTGCCGGAAAGACCAAACCTAACCTGGTCTTTATCAGCACAGGCAGCAAGGAGCGCCCCGAGGAGGTAAAGAAGGCCGTTGAGGCGTTATCGGAAGCCGGTTATCAAGCGGTTTCCTACGTTTCTGATGGTACCGCGCACGAGTTCCAGACCTGGCGCCGTAGCCTGTACCAGCTGGCACCGTTACTCTTTCAGTAATTTGTCCCTTATAATTGGTTTAGTTTGAAAGTCCCGATTCTCCCCGTTTCGGGGCTTTCATATTTAGCACCTGTCTACCCATCACGCTGCCTCAGCCGCTAACCGGGCAATAATATCAGGCCGTCCCTCCGAAAGGAATGATCGATGTCTTCCAAACCCGAAAGCGAAGCCGTTGGCAGCGCCTGGCACACGGTTTCAATCAATGCCCTCGTTGCCAGCGCGTCTTTCGTCCCCTGCAGAAAAGCATCGGAAGCTGCAGTAACCGAAGATGATCGGAAGGGTAAGTGTCATGACACCTTTCGGTTCTTCCGGAGCGGTATATTTCGCCGAAACAGGTCCCACCGAATCAGAAACAAAAAGACTAAAAGATTGCGTGTACCTATCGGCCATAAACGCGATTTGCAAAACTAAGGATAAAAGCATGAATACCGGGCAATGGCTTACCCATCAGGTTCGTTGCGTGGCCATGCATTGCGCAAAAGCATGTAGGTTGTTAATTTACGGCATTGATTGGATAATTTTCGCGTATGCGCGAATCTAATTAGATGTCATCTTTGTTTTAAGTGAAAAATCGCGCGGTTTTTCTCTGAACAAATAGCCAGTTATAGCCATTTGTAGCCAATTTTAAACCATTTAACGCTAGAAAACGTGATTTCTGCTTAGAACTCACTTTAACTTTAAGATTTTGGTCACTTAAAAAGGTGACGCAATTGAAATTGCAGTAATAATCATCACTTAACTTAGTAATTTGATTAATTATGAGAAGAAAAATTCTGTTTGCTGTTCTAATTTTCATTTTCCAATACGGATATGGTCAACAACGAGCCATAAATGGTGTAGTGTTAGATGAAAATGACGGGTCTCCTGTGGCCTCGGCAACTATTCGGGTAGCAGAAACTGATATCGCCACCCAAAGTGAAGAAAATGGGGCGTTTCAGCTTAGTAATGTTCCATCAGGCGCGAACCTGGTCATTACTTCGGTAGGTTACGAAGAAATGACGATAACAACCACCGCATCCAACAATTACACCATCCGGCTACGTTCGCAAGCCCGTGAGGTCGGCGAAGTGGTGGTAACCGCGTTGGGCATCACCAGAGAAAAGCAATCACTCGGTTATTCGTCGCAATCCGTATCTGGCGAACAAGTATCCAACACAAATACCGGGAACGTTGCTAATGCCCTTTCTGGAAGGGTTGCTGGTTTGCAGGTTAGGCGAAACACACAAATCGGAGGGTCTACGAATGTCATTCTGAGAGGTTACAGTTCGTTGACCGGAGACAACCAAGCGCTGTTTGTGGTTGATGGTGTGCCGATCGATAACTCAAGTTCAAATCAGGGCAACAATGGTTACGATTATGGAAACCCCATGGCCGACATCAATCCGGACGATATTGAGTCAATTAACGTGTTAAAAGGTGCGGCCGCAACGGCTTTATACGGTTCCAGAGCTGCCAACGGGGCGATCATCATTACAACCAAAAGAGGTGCAAAGAAGAAAGGCGTGGGGGTCACGCTTACATCGGGCGTAGATATGGGCTTCTTGGATCATTCTACGTTCCCAAAGTTTCAACGGCAGTATGGCGCAGGCTACGGCCAGAATAACGGGCCCAATCGCGATAGTCACTTTCTTGAATATGATTATGACGGCGACGGGCAGGACGACTTGGTGGTTCCGTTCGATCAATATGCCGCTTACGGAGCCCCGTTTGATCCCAACCTGATGGTGTACCAGTGGGACTCCTTTTATCCTGAATCGCCTAACTACATGAAAAAGACACCGTGGGTTTACCCTAAAAATGGCCCCGAAACATTCTTCAATACCCCCACCACGTTTACGAACAATATTTCGGTCGAGGGAAATACGGAGGCATCGATGTTCAGGATGTCGTACAGCAATTTTGCACAGCAAGGGTTGGTTCCCAATAGCAAGCAGAACAGGCATAATTTTTCGCTTAATTCGTCTTTCAAACTCACCGACAAACTTACCGTCAGTGGAAGTGCCAATTATGTAAACACCCAAACCAATGGCAGATCGGAAGGCGGGAGCGGTACCAGCTGGAGCGGGGTTTTCGGCAACCTGCGGAACTATTGGCAAAACAATATAGATTTCAAGCAGGTGGGAGACCTTTACAAATCAACAGGGAAGAACCTATCGCAATTTCCTGGCGGAACGATAGATAATCCTTATTACAGCACCTACGAGAATCTTCAGACCGACGCGCGCAACCGTATTTTCGGTAATGCCACAGTGAATTACAAGTTTACAGACTGGTTAGATGTCATGGGTCGGGTGACCATAGACAGTTACGATTACTTGATCGAAGATAAACGTAATACGATGATCCGGGTTCCTGCGCGGTATATCAAGCGTCAGATCAATAGCCAGGAAATCAATTACGATTTGATGCTGAACTTTAACAAGGATTTCGGAGAAAAGTTAAACCTGAGCGGTGTAGTCGGCACCAATATTAGAAGAAGTATAAGGGGTTTTACGCAAAACGCTACCAACGGTGGCCTAATTGTCGAAAAGCTATTTGCCATTTCCAACTCGTTGCAAACGCCCCTGCCGGCGCAGGAATCACTTAGAAAAATCGGTATAAACGGCTATTTTGCCATGGCGTCCTTGGGCTATGACCGAACATTCTTTGTTGATGTAACAGGCCGGGTTGACCAATCCTCTACGTTGCCCGCGAATGCAAACACCTTCTTTTATCCGTCAATTTCAACCAGTTTTGTGTTTTCGGAACTGTTGGAGTCAGACCTCATCACCTTCGGTAAATTCCGCCTGAATTTTGCAGAGGTGGGCAACAGTGCTCCTGCGCTTAGCTTACTAGACAATTTAGACAAGCCCAGTCCGTTTGGAACCGTTCAACTTTATTCATTAAATGACGTAAAGAATAATCCATACCTGAAACCTGAAAATACCAAAAGCTATGAAGCAGGGTTGGAAATGTCATTTCTGAATCGATTATTTGGCATCGACGTATCCGTGTACAAAACCAATTCCTTTAACCAGATTATCGCAGTACAAACAACCCCCGCATCCGGATATTCGAATAGGTTTGTGAATTCGGGGGAACTTCAGAATAAGGGTCTTGAACTGGTGTTAACCGGTTCGCCGCTCCGCCAAGGTCCGTTGAAGTGGGATATCAACTTGAACTGGTCACGGAATATCAGTAAAGTCATCTCGCTGTATGATAATGTAACCAACATTTCGTTAGGGTCGAGTTTAAATGCCGAAGTAGGGCAACCTTATGGGGTATTTAGAGGTCGCGATTTCGTTTACCTCGACGGTAAAAAGGTTATCAACCAATCAAACGGCCACTACATGCGAACCGACGATGAGAACCATGTGTTGGGCAACATGAATCCAGATTGGGTGGGAGGAATTAATAACCAGTTTAATTACAAGGGGCTCAATTTCAGCTTTTTGGTCGATTTCCAGAAAGGCGGCACCATTTATTCTGCCGATATGGCAACCGGAACACGAAATGGCCTGTATGACAACACGGTTGGCATAAACGATCTGGGGAACCCGATGAGGAACACCCTGAGCGAAGGTGGCGGTATTATTTTAGATGGAGTAACGCCCGATGGCGCTCCGAACACCGTTAGGGCCGACATGAGCAACCGGGATCACCCGCTGGGGAATCCCAACGCGCCCATGGCTATGTTCATGTACGATGCCTCGTACATCAAACTGCGGGAAATCGTACTGTCTTACAGCCTTCCCGCAAAATGGATTTCCAACAGCTTTTTTAACTCCATTAACCTCGCATTAACGGGCTCAAACTTGTGGATTATCCATAAAAATTTGCCGCATGCAGACCCGGAAGCGGGTTCAGGGTTCGGCAACACACAAGGTTATCAACAAGGGGTTTTCCCGGCCACCCGCAACGTTGGGTTACAAGTTAAGTTACAGTTTTAAGCAATTAGCAACGTGATAATCATGAAAAATATTTGGTCCATTCTTCTGTCCGTTATCGTCGTCACATCTTGTACGGATTTGGAGTCATTTAATGTCGACGAAAAAAACGCAACCACAGCGGCTCCCGAAACCTTTTTTTCCAATGCCCAGTTTAATTTGGCCAAAGAGGTGTTCAATGTCAGCTATACCGCCTCGGGCCCCGGCGCAAGCCGTATGTTTGCACAGCACATCACCGCGGTCACTTATATCGAAGGTACACGATATATCAAGGCGTTCAACTGGACGCCGCTCTATCGCGATGTCCTAGCCGATCTAAAGGCAGGAAAGGATATTCTGCAGGCAAGCGAAACAACCAACGCTGACGAAGAATCCTTAAAAAATAATAAACTTGCATTATTCGACCTGATGAGCATATATACGTATGCCAACCTCGTAGATTCCTATGGCAATATTCCCTACAGCGAAGCATTGGATTTCAACAATCCGCTTCCCGTATTTGATGATGCGCAGACCGTCTACGTAGATTTGATGTCAAAATTGGACGATGTAATTGCCCGGTTATCACCCGCTGCTGGAAATTTTGGCAATGCTGATCTCATATATAAGGGAAATACAGCGTTGTGGCTAAAATTTGCCAACTCGTTGAAACTCCGAATGGGCATGCGTATTATCGATGTGCTGCCGGATTTGGCCACAACAGCGGTGTCGTCGGCCATCAACTCCGGTATGCTCATTCAAGACAACAGTGAAAACACGTTATTCCATTACCTCAGCGAATCACCGAACACCAATCCATGGTGGACAACCTTGGTGCGCGATAATTTGAAGTACTACGTGGGGACCAATCGGTTCATCGATTATATGAATTCGGTTAATGATCCCAGAATTGGCATTTATTTCGGCGATGTGGGCGGACAATACATCGGTGGGGCCTACGGCGAAGTTATCCCCTATGCCAGTTATTCGCCGGTGAGCGACTACTTCAGAAACCCTACCGCGCCGTCTATCTTTTTTGACCATTCAGCGGTAGAATTTCTATTAGCCGAAGCTGCTGAACGAGGGATTGCCACCCCTAGTCCGGCCCAGGTGCATTATGAGAACGCGATTCGGGCATCATTTGAATACTGGGGTGCCTCCGGTGTAGATGATTACCTGGCCCAATCGAATGTAAATTACGCGACCGCCCCCGGCGACTGGAAGGAGAAAATAGGCCTTCAAAAATGGGTGGCGCTGTTCGACCAAGGCTTTGAAGCGTGGACCGAATATCGTCGGCTAGACCATCCGTCTTTCCTTCAACCCGCGCCCAACTCCGAGAGTGCGGTGGTACTTAAAAGGTTCACTTATCCAATCTCTGAACAGACATTGAACGGCGGATCTTGGAAGCAGGCTGCCGATGCAATGGGAGGTGATCTATATGAGGTCCCAATATTCTGGGATATTCATTAACCTGTTGTTTATCTATGTACTACCCATAAACAACAACATCCAAGAATCTGATGAATATCAAGTAGCCGAATAAAAAATATCAACTATGATTTTAGCTCGTTATTTTGTCTTTTTTTTAGCCTTTATTTTCACGTGCATTGAAACCTATGCCCAGGCTCCGTATTCAGAAACCAAGGACCGTTTCATTCCCTGCGATGAAATGCCCCGTATCCTCCATAATTATAATGTCGATTTAAAGGACATTGAAGGCTTCTATATCGTGAAGCATTCCCCGGAGAAGAGCGAGCGGCTGAAGAAGCTGTACCAGGACTATCTTTCGATGGTTCAGGCCGTAGATTTCAATAGCCTTTCACAGGAGTGCAGGGCCGACTATATCCTGTTCACCAACAACTTAAAGGAAAACATCCGGTTGCTCGACGTTGAACGGCAGGAGTTAGGTGTCATCAGCCAATGGTTCCCTTTTACGGGAAAGATATACGATGTTGAGAGGTCGCGGCGGCGGGGGATTTACCTCAACTCCCAACGGGTAGCCCTTGATTTTTATGAAACCATGCAAGAGATAAGGACGCTGACCAGACAGCTCGAAGCGCAACCGGAAGCACTCGATCCGACGTCAGTGGTCAGGGCAAGGGAAACCATCGATGGCCTGAAAGCGGCACTCAACAGCGTTATGGAATTCTACGAGGGATATGACCCACAGTTTACCTGGTGGGTACCGGTGCCCCACTCCAGGCTCGACAGCGCACTGAATGATTACCGCGCAGCTTTCGACAAGAAGATGCCCCATTTGGGGAAGTACGGGATTGTAGCAAGGACACCCGTAGGTGAGGCCGAACTCAACAAGCTGTTGCAACACGCGCTGATCCCCTACAGTGTTCAGGACCTTATAAAACTCGCTGAAAAGGAATTTGCTTGGTGCGAAAAAGAATTCATGAAGGTATCCAATGCCATGGGCTTCGGCAACGACTGGAAGGCTGCCATTGAGCATGTAAAAGACACCTACGTGGAAGCCGGCAGGCAACCGGAGGCCATTCTCGAGCTCTATACAAAATCGGTTGATTTTCTCAAAAAGCACGATCTGATTACCATTCCGCCCCTTATGGAAGAGGTCTGGGGGATGCGGATGAGGCCGTCGGAACGGGGAAGTGCTGCCTTTTTCCAGGGTGGAAAAAACATTACCATCACCTATCCTACCGACAATTGGTGGATGGATTTCAGGATGGCGAGTATGCGGGGCAATAATCCTAACTTTTCTTTTGCAACCGTACATCACGAGCTCATTCCTGGGCATAACACAACATTTTATATGGATTTGCGACATCGATCATACCGGCAAAGTTTCCGAACCTCTTTTTCGGTAGAAGGATGGGCATTGTATTGGGAACTGTTGCTTTGGGATCTCGGGTTTCCACAGACGAATGAAGAAAAAATCGGTATGCTCTTCTGGCGGATGCACCGTGCAGCGCGTATCCTATTCTCCAGCAATTTCCAGATGGGGAACTGGACACCAGAACAATGTGTTGACTTCTTGGTAGACCGGGTCGGACATGAACGAGGAAATGCTATTTCTCAGGTTGAGGGGCATGTTCGGCCAAATAATTATCCGTTATACCAGCTGTCCTACCTCGTGGGTGGTCTTCAGTATTACGCGCTGAAGGCGGAATTGGTAGACCACGGGAAAATGCCGCTCAAGGCGTTTCATGACAATATCCTTCAGCTCGGAAGCATGCCGATAGACATGGCAAGAAATATTCTCACAGGCCAGAAACTTACCAAAGATTACAAATCGACGTGGTTATTTTATGATTTTTAATGTAAACCAGTAACGCTATGAGACCCAAAATTGGACCCTATTTTGTGCCGTGCGCCAATTCAAATGCAGGCGGCACATCCACCGCTAACTGCGCGATGGTATTGATGGTTATCGCCTGTATGTTTATTATTCCGGCCAACCTATTCGCGCAGGAAGATGACATCCTAATCGACTTTTCGTGGGCGCAAGATCCACCTGAATTAGCCACACTAATAGATTTTGCCGAAACAGAAAGTAATTTTCGAGTCGCAATGAAGCGATTTTATGAAGACCGTGCAGGTTTGGAGCGCAGGTATCCGGTGATGTATTCGCCTGCCCGGCAGGCCAGGATGAAATCGTTCATTGACAGCTGGTCAAAACAGTTGGAGGCGGTCGATTTCGATAAACTGAATCACGAGGGGCAGATAGACTATATTCTGTTAAAACATCGGCTAACCTATTCCTTGCAGACCCTCAAGCTTGAGCAAGAGCGTTGGCTGTCCATTGCCCCGCTTGTACCTTTTGCTGAAAAACTGCGTTTACTTCCGGAAGCACGGTTTGATAGGGTACGATTGGAAGCCCGGTCTACGGCCGGCACATTAGACGCTATAACCGACCAGGTAATTTCGCTTACGAATGCGCTAGAATCAGAAGCCCGAGGCGGGGGCGGAATTGTGAAACGTGAAGGTCTCACCCCCGGCCAGGCCAACCGCGCCGTGCTGTACCTGGCGCATCTAAAGGAGATGCTTGATAATTGGCATCGGTTTTATGAAGGGTACGATCCAATGTATACCTGGTGGTGTGCCGCGCCCTACCAAAAACTCATTGAAGCCATTGATGACTACGGCGCTAAAATCTCCCGGCACCTTGTCGGGATTACTCCCGACGGTCCTGAGCCTATCATTGGCGATCCAGTACTTGAAGCAGGCCTCCAGGCCGATTTTGCCGTGGAAATGATTCCCTATAACGCAAAAGAACTCCTAGCCATTGGCGAGCGGGAATTTGATTGGATTGTAGCACGTTTCCGCGAAGTTTCAACTAACATGGGTTTTGGCAACGATTGGCAAGCTGCGCTGGAGCACGTCAAAAACCTGGCGCCGCCCCCTGGCGAAAAGCCCTGGCTCATTTTTGATATCGCGGATTATTCGCAAGCATTCATAGAGAAATTAGATAATGTATCGTGGCCACCTCTTGCCGAAGAAATATGGCGGTTGGAAATGCAGACACCCGAGCGGCAATTGCGCAACCCATTTTTTTCTGGCGGAGAGAACACCCGCGTATCTTACCCCACAAACACCATGGCATATAAAGACCGGTTGATGAGCATGCGTGGAAACACCCCCCACTTTAATTTTCCAACCGTCATGCACGAACTTATTCCTGGGCATCACTTGCAGGGATTCATGAATCGGCGGTTTAACACCAGCCGTGGCGAAATTTCGCGTACACCATTTTGGAGTGAAGGATGGGCGCTTTATTGGGAACTATTGCTTTGGGACGAAAACTTTGCTCGTAATGACGCCGATAAAATAGGAACACTTTTCTGGCGCCTGCACCGGGCGGCAAGGATTGTCTTCTCGCTGAAATTCCAATTGGGCGAGTGGACGCCCCAACAGTGCATCGATTTTCTGGTAGAAGAAGTAGGGCATGAGCGTGCAAACGCCGAAGCAGAAGTTAGGCGAACCACCATTGCAGCTCCCTTATATCAGCTAGCCTATAAAACCGGCGGGCTGCAGTTCAGGGCACTTTACAAGGAAGTGGTAGAAAGCGGAAAAATGACCGCGAAGGAATTTCATGATGCGGTGATGCAAGGCGGCAACATGCCAGTAGAACTCGTTCGTGCGCGTATACTTAAATTGCCCCTCACCAAGAACTACCAGGCGAGCTGGCGATGGGAAGGCAACGTTTTATAGCAATGAAATAAATATGAGAAGTTATCAGACCATAGGAAGAATAACTCGAATGTTCTTCTGCCTCTTTTTGTGCATTGCCTTTCAGCTATCGACAAGCCATGGCCAGGTTCGCCCTGCACCCGACAGAAGCGAAGGCGAGGGCCCTTGGGACCAGCTCATCATACGGGGTGTTATCATCATTAACGGTACGCTTTCTCCACCAATCGGTCCGGCCGATATCGTCATTGAGAAAAACCGAATTGCCGGAATCCATGTGGTGGGCTATCCCGGCGTTCCTATTGATGAAGCCCGGCGGCCGCAATTGAAGCCCGGCGGTAAAGAACTTGATGCTGCCGGAATGTACATCATGCCCGGTTTTGTCGATACCCATGTACACATCGGCGGGGGGAAAAAGGTGCCCAATGCCGAATATGTGTATAAGCTTTATATGGCCCACGGTGTTACCACTTTTGCCGAAGCAGGGAGCATGAATGGACTTGACTGGGTACTTAGCGAAAAAAGGCGGAGTGAAAACAATGAAATTACAGCCCCCCGCATCAAAGCCTATACGCGGTTTGGAATGGGAAGCTCCACGCCTATACATACCGCTGAACAAGCCCGGGAATGGGTACAAGCCAATGCAGCACGTGGTTCTGACGGGCTGAAATTTTTCGGTGCCGAGCCCCACATTATGCAGGCCGCGCTTGAAGAAAATAAAAAACTAGGGTTGCGCTCCATGATGCACCATTCGCAGACGTATGTTGGCCACTGGAATGTGTTGCATAGCGCAAGGGCCGGGTTGAACGCCATGGAACACTGGTACGGATTGCCCGAAGCCCTGTTCGAAGATCGTCGCGTGCAGGATTACTCGCTAGACTACAATTATCAAAATGAACAAGACAGGTTCGGCGAAGCGGGTCAGTTGTGGAAACAGGCCGCGCCGCCATTTTCAGACCGATGGAATGAAGTGATGAACGAGCTCTTAGCGCTCGATTTCACCATGTCGCCCACGATGCGAGCCTACCTGGCCAATCGTGATTTACACGCGCAGCGGCGCGCCGAGTGGCATGAAGACTACACCTACCCTACGTTGTGGGAATTCTATCGCCCCAACCGGGTTTCCCATGGTTCCTACTGGCTCAATTGGGGCACAGAACAAGAAGTTCAATGGAAGGAGAACTTTAGGCTCTGGATGGCCTTCCTAAACGAGTACAAAAATCGGGGTGGCCGGGTAACCATCGGAACGGACGCCGGCTTTATTTACAACCTTTACGGCTTTTCATATCCCAACGAAATGGAACTCTTGCGTGAAGCCGGATTCCACCCCCTCGAGGTTATCCAGGCCGCCACCTTAAATGGCGCCGAGTCGCTGGGCATGCAAAACGACATCGGAAGTATAGAAGTCGGGAAGCTGGCAGACTTTGTATTGGTAAAAGAAAATCCCCTGGCCAATTTGCAGACCCTTTATGGAACAGGAGTTATCAGGGTAACGGATCAGAATGAAGTGGTCCGTGCCGGAGGAGTTTCTTTCACAATCAAAGATGGTATTATTTACGATGCTAAGAAACTGCTGGCAGACGTGAAACAGATGGTTACAGCGCAGAAGAGCCAGCTTGAATATGACTTGCTGCAACCCGGTATTTATCATCACAGCGAATTCAATTGAGGAGCGGCTCGCCACTGCCTTCACTACGATTCGATAAACCCCGGGAGCATTTCCGCTTCTGGGGTTTAATGTTTTGCGTAACCGCGCAATTACCGGCTCCCTCGCTATTGCTACCGCTGTAGCGCCCACGTTACGGCGAAGCTCACCACCGCGCCGATGGCGGCCAGCCATCGGACGTATCGGCGTCCTCCAGGGACGATTCGGGCGATAAGCTGGTGGTATTGGGACTATAAACGGGAATTTAGCTAAGTTTGCCCCGTCGTTGAACGAATTTTACATACGAATGCAGAAAATTATCAATACATTACTTACTTATTCGACCAGGCCGTTTCAATGGAGTGTTTATATGCTCGCAAGTGCCGTAGCCTTTTGGAGTTGTACCGGCAATACGCGCAACTGTAATCCGGCATCTACTTACCAATACACGGCCATGACCGACTCGCTGGCCGCGGGCTTGAAGTGGCCCGAAGATTTGGATATCCGCGTATTTGCGGATGCCGCGCTGGTGCCGAGTCCGGCGTGTATGGCCGTGTCGGCACTGGGCGATGTGTATGTGGGGGTAGACAAGATGGGTTCCCTCGGCAAGGAGATGGGCTACGGTGCTATCGTTAAACTGATCGATTGCAACGGCGACGGCATTCTCGATACGCACACTGAATTTGCCAAGGTGGATAACCCCCGGGGCATCCTGGCCATGGGGAAAAAGGTGTTCGTACTGCATACGCGCTTTTCGGCAGAAACGGGAAAAGCGGAGAACATGGACCTGGTGGTATTTGCCGACGACGACAACGACGGGGTGGCCGATAGTGCCGCGCAGCCGTTGATTACTGGCCTGAGTAACCCCACCTACCTCGCCGAGCGGGGGACGGACCACGCCACCAACGGCATCCAACTGGGTATCGATGGCTGGATATACATCGCCGTGGGCGACTTCGGTTTCCACAAAGCGACCGACAGCGAAGGCACCAAACTGACCATGCTCGGCGGCGGCGTACTGCGTGTACGGCCTGATGGCACGGAGATGGAAGTGTATACCCATGGTACACGCAACATCTACGACGTGGCCATCGATCCGTTGATGAACATGTTCACGCGCGATAATACCAACGACGGGGGAGGATGGAACATCCGCTTCTCCCACCAACTGCAATCGGGCGAATACGGGTACCCATTGCTATTCAAACACTATACCGAAGAAATTATTCCCGCACTGGTGGATGTGGGCGGCGGCTCGGGGACAGGTGCACTGTACCTGAACGACCACCGTTGGCCGGATAGCTACAATAATACACCCCTGATGGCCGATTGGGGCCGAAGCTACCTCTATAAGCATCCGGTTACGGCCGATGGGCCGACCTTTACCCAGGCCGAAGAACCGTTCATCCAGTTGCCGCAGATTACCGACGTGGATATCGACGGCTCGGGAATCATGTACCTGTCGGCATGGGACGGCGCCGGGTACTCGGGTAGTCCGGATATCGGCTACGTGGTCCGCGTGGTGCCCGAAGGGTGGGAATACCAGCCGTTTGCCGATGTGACGCAGCAGTCGGACCGCAAACTCGTCGCGCTGCTGGAATCGCCCGATGCCAAAGTTAGGCAGGCAGCACAGTTCGAACTTCTGGATAGGAATCCGGACGACCGGGTGGCCTCTTCCATATGGAAATTGGTTGAAAAGGAATCGTTGGACAAGCCACAGCGGGTAGCCGCATTATACACTTACGCACAGCTGACGGGTAAGGCCGGCATTGAGCGCCTCGTGGAGGCTACGCAGGATGCCACCCTACAGGAATTCGCCCTGCGCGCCCTGGCCGATCGCAAAAGGTTGGCCAATGCGGTGCCTGCGGAACCATTCCTTGCTGCGCTGCAATCGGATAATCCCCGGTTGCAGGTTGTAGCAACCATCGGTGTGGGTAGGCTGGGTATACGGAAGGCCATCGATCAACTGCTCGATATCAACGTGCCGGCCTCGTTCAAGGCACCGGCGCTGGGCACCGAAGGCCCGCACGCCACACCCAATGCGGAAATCATTATTCCCCACCTTTCGGTAAGGGCACTGGTTGCACTGGATGCGGTGGAGGAATGCATCGATGCACTAGGCAGCGAACAGACCGATATGGCGCTCTGGGCCATGCGCTACTTTCACGATGATCGCGTGGTAGACGCACTGATTGGCGCTTATGACCGTACCGACGATCCAGCTTACCGCGAAAAAATAATCAACACCCTGGCGCGGATTTATCACCGCGAACCGGCTTACGACGCGTCCTGGTGGTGGGGTACGCGGCCCGATACCCATGGTCCGTACTACCGCACGGAAGAATGGTCGTCGACACCGGCCATACGCGGTTTCCTGACTGCGCAATGGGAAGCTGCCGGGGCCGCGGGCAGGGACTTTTACCGTGCCCTTAATACCAAATACCGGCTGGGTATTGACCGCTTCGGTACCATTGATTTGGAGGCTGTACGGGCGGAAGCCGCGAAAGTGGATCTCGAAGCGATTAAAAATAAAAAGGGCCAGGTGGGCGAGTCGTCCATCGAAGACGTCTTGCTGGCGTTGCAGCAGATCAAGGGGGATCCGGAGGCAGGGGCAGCACTTTTTGTGCAGCAGGGCTGTGTGGCCTGCCATACCGTGGACGCGAACGGGCCAATGAAGGGGCCATTCATGGGGCAGATCGGGTCTATCATGAACCGTGAACAAATTGCCGAGTCCATCCTGAAACCGAATGCATCCATCTCGCAGGGGTTTGCAACGGTACAGATCGAACTCAGCAATGGCCAGATGTACGTGGGCTTCGTCACGGCCGAATCAGCTGAGCAGATTACCGTCAACAACATCGCCGGTGTGGCCACGGAAATCAAGACGGCAGACATCAAGGACCGCCGGGAACTGGAGATGTCCATGATGCCCGAGGGCTTGGCCAACGCCTTGAGCTACGAAGAGCTGGCGTCGTTGGTGACGTACCTGGAACAGCAGAAATAAAGCGATTCAAAAGGATACCTGTTCCAATCGGGCTAGGTATGCCTCGTCGACCGAGGCGCCGATGCCGGGTGCTTCCGGAAGGGTCATCCGGTATTTCGTATAGGTCGCTCCGCCGACAATCGGATCTTCCAATAAACCCAGCAGCGCGCTGTCGAGGTCAAAGAACTGGATGCCCGGGCATGCGTAAGCCAGGTGCAGATTAGCGGTAACGGCCAGCCGGCTTTCCAGCATGCCACCGATCATGCAGGGGATTCCCGCCTCCTGGCATACCGAATGGATGGCTACTGCTTCGCGGATTCCGCCCGATTTAGCCAGCTTGATGTTGATGTAGTCGCAGCTTTGGTGGCGGGCCAGCCGCATGGCATCGCGTGCGTAGTAGCAACTTTCGTCGGCCATGATGGGAACAGGAACGGCCTGCCGCAATGCATAAAGCAACTCATCGTCCCAAGCGTGCATGGGCTGTTCGCAGAACTCGATGTCCGATGGCTCCATGGCCCGGAGGGCAGAAACCGCATCGGTGAAGCTCCAGCCTTGATTGGCATCGATACGTATGGTTACCGTAGGGCCTACGGCCTGGCGGATGGCAGCGATTTTTTCAATATCCATGCGGACATCGCTGCCAACCTTTACCTTAATCGCTGTAGCGCCCTGTTGGGCCAGTTCCCCGGCAGTGGCAGCCATCGTGGCGAGTGGGCCGATACCTATCGTGATATCGGTCGTTATCGACCGGGATTGACCACCCAGGTAGCGGTAAAGGGGAAGACCGGCTTGTTTGGCGGCCAGGTCGTGTAGCGCCATGTCAAAGGCGCTTTTCACGGTCGGGTTTTTTGCTGTAAATGCATCCAGCTCCGCCAGCCGCGAGCCGATGTCAAGCGCATCTTTTCCTTTCCATATTCGGGCAAAGGCCTGGGCCATGACGTAGCAGGTGTCCTGTGTTTCGCCCACAATAGTGGGGAAAGCCGAACACTCCCCGAAACCTTCCAGTCCCGATGAGGTGACGATACGTACCAATAGGTTCTGGGCATAATCCATGGTGCCCGTGGAGATGGTGAAAGGCTCCATGCGAATGCTGAAGCGATAGATGGTAATGGATGTGATGTTCATGTTTTAACGTTGGATTGAAAGATGGTTATACGGTGGTTTCGGCGAGAGGCGATAGGCCTCGTCGATGAGTTGGCCAAAAAAGGCAGATACATCAACCCCTGCTGCACGCAGTTGTTTCGGAACGAAACTCGTATCGGTCTGTCCGGGTATGGTGTTGATTTCCAAAAAGAAAAACTTGCTCGATGTATGGTCATAAATAAAGTCAATCCGCACTACGCCGCGGCAGTCCAATGTACGGAATATATCGGCTACCAGGCGCTGCAACAGCGCTAATTCCGCTCCGGCAATACGGCCGGGTGTAATGTCAATAGGTTTCGCTGACCGATATTTGGTATCGAAATCGAAATACTCACTTTCGGGAATTACTTCGCTGGGGGGCAATACCACAACTTCGTTATCTTTCATAAAGGCACCCACGGAGTACTCCGTACCCATCACGTATTCTTCGGCAATGACTTGCGCCGAGTAGTCTGTAGATAAGGCAGCGGTAAGTGCCGCCAGGGCAGCACTTTCGTCGGTTACTTTGGCCATGCCGATGCTGCTTCCGCCGGTATTGGGTTTTATAAACACCGGATATGCAAGTCCGGCGTTGAGAAATTGGTCAAATGCATCTGCCGTAGCGTTGATAACCACCGACCGGGCAACATGGAGGTCCGGAATGTGCGACACGGCTGCTTTCGTAAACGCCTTGTTCATGGTGAGTGCGGCGGTCTGCTGCCGGCAGGAAGTATAGGGAATGCTCAACAGGTCGAGGTACCCCTGTAGACAGCCATCTTCCCCAGGTACACCGTGTATGCAGATAAAGGCGACATCGAAACAGACTTTTCCCTGAGGTAGACTTAAGGAAAAGTCGTTCTTGTCGATTTCGTAACGGCTGCCATCGGGGGCGGTATAATGCCAGCCGTCGGGAACGATATGAATGACGTACACCTCAAAACGACTGCGGTCCAGTTTATCAGCTACATTTTTCGCACTTTTTATGGAGATCTCAAACTCGGCGGTATATCCGCCTGTTAATAATGCTACTCGTTCTTTCTGTAATTGCATGGCTGATTAATTCGTAACTTTTGTACAAAGTTACCGCATGGCGCACCTTATGGATATGCAACGGTTACCCACCTGTAAACGTTTTTTATGCAGTGTGGTGCGGGATTTAACGCCCTGAAACGCCGGAAGTGAATTTGGGTTTATCACATCGTAATTTTCGTTTATTGCCGTGCTGTGAGTTGTTTATTATTGCAGGATGAATAGCCCAGTTTTTGAACACGACGCTGTCGTACTTGCCATCCTCCTGATTATTCTTGCCATCGTATTCTATACGGCGAACAGTCCGGCACCGTTTTTCCAGAAATTCTATCGGGTGGTGCCGCCCTTGCTGCTATGTTATTTTCTGCCAGGTATATTGAATACCGCAGGTATCATCTCGGGCGATGATTCGGGCGTGTATATGGTGGCATCGCAGTACCTGCTGCCTGCCAGTCTGGTCTTGTTGATTATGGGCGTGGATTTAAAGGAGATCTGGAAGCTGCGGAAAAAAGCTGGGGTGATGTTTCTGGCCGCTGCGTTAGCCATCGTCATCGGCGGACCGCTGGCTGTACTCATTGGAAAGCTGATTCTTCCGGGCGTGATCGAAGGGGGCGAAGGCGAGAACGCTTCGTGGCGTGGGTTGGGTACCATTGCGGCCAGCTGGACAGGCGGCAGCGCAAACATGGCGGCGATGTACGAGGTATTTAAACCCAGTGCCCGGCTGTACTCGGGCATGATCGCCCTGGATGTACTGATTGCAAATATCTGGTTGGCGACATTGCTCGCGGGTATCCCCAATAAATCGAAGATCAACAAATGGTTGAAAGCAGACGATCAGGATACCCTCGAACTGGAACGGCAATTTAAAGGTAACGGCGTGGCGCAACGACGGATGCCGACCATGCCTGATATGCTGCAAATCCTGGCCGTGGGGCTCGGCGTTACCGGTTTGGCACATCTGCTGATAGGCATCATCGTACCCTGGATTAAAACCAACGCACCGCAGCTGGAAGCGTTTAATCTCACCAATGAGTTCCTGTGGTTGATCATCATCACCACCACCTTCGGGGTATTGCTCTCGTTTACCAAAGCCCGTAAGCTGGAGCAGGTAGGCTCTTCTACGGTAGGCAATGTTTTTTTGTACCTGCTTATTGCCTCAATAGGCATGAAAATGAACATCCTCAACGTTTTTGATACACCGGGGCTGATTGTGATAGGGTTGATCTGGATCATCATTCACGGCATCATCATTTTCGCTGTGGCACGGATATTCAAAATAAGCTATTTCTTCCTCGCGGTAGCCAGCGAAGCCAACGTGGGCGGAGCCCCCACGGCCACGGCGGTAGCCGCAGGGTTCAGCCCGGCGCTGGTGCCGGTCGCGGTGCTACTGTCGGTATTGGGATATGCCGTAGGAAATTACGCCGGCTACATCTGCGGGTTGCTGATGCAGTGGGTCAGCTGAAGGAGTGTATGACGAAAAAAGTGTAATTTTGGAGGCCTGAGCCTGTTAGGATGAGTTAAGATAGAGATATGCGCGTACTACACCAAATGACACCCTACGAGCCCGATGAACAGTCTATTGTCTTCCAGGACACGTACCCTGTCCCATACCTTCACAATCATCGCGAAACGCAGCTAATCTGGGTAAAGCGGGGTACGGGTAATGCCGTAATCGGCAATCATGTGCAGCCATTCAGGCCAGGCGAGATATACGTGGTTGGATCTAACCAGCCCCACCTGTTTGAAGCGTCCAATGGCGTTCAGGAATCCATCAATATGCTCTGCCTCTATGTTGACCACCGGCGTATCTTTTCGGGCGTATCGGGCTATATACCTGAACTGTCGGTGGTGGCCGATTTTATGAAAGAGGCCGACGCAGGGCTGCAGGTGCCGCCCGACTATGTCGATTCAACCGCCAGGATTATGGTCGATGTATGTAATAAATTAGGGTTGGCGCGGTTCATGAGTTTCTTGCAACTGATTAGTCTGTTTATAGAAATCAAAGCAAAGGAAGACTGGAAGCCGCTATCGGCGGTACTCGACTCGGATTCACCTTCCGTATCCGATCGATTGAATGTTATTTACCGGTATACACTGGAGCATTACATGGATCAAATCACCCTGGAGGAGGTTGCAAAACTGGCTTGTATGACGCCCAACGCCTTTTGTACCTATTTCAAGAAGTATACCCGAAAAACCTATTTTTCGTTTCTCAACGATCTGCGTATACGCCAGGCTTGTGAAAAATTGCTTCGAGGTAATTACCCTACGATTGCTTCGGTTGCATACGACTGCGGTTTTATCAATACCATAACGTTCAACCGTGTGTTTCGACGCCTGTTGGGGATGACACCAACCGAGTATGTGCAGAAATATGCCGTAAAAGGCAAAGTTATCGAAGTGTTTTCGGAAACGCCCTTTTATTGATTTCCCCTTTTGTAGTTAATTTCGGTTTATTGGTGAATAATGGCGGTAACATCTGCCTATTCGATATGGCTAACTTTGTCATGATAATTCCCAATTCCGATTGTTATGAATAGAAAACTGCTTGTTTTTGCGTTTCATTTTGCATTGATTCATGGTCTTTTTGCCCAGCAGAAGATTACCAAAAACCTCTCCCGTAAATTTGATAGCCTGCTGGAACAACGTGATGCCCAGGCGCCTGGGGCGATTGTTATGGCCTCATTAAACGGGCAACCTTTTTATCAAAAGGCTGCGGGCCTAGCCAACGTCGAACTGCAGGTACCCCTGACGGTAGACGCCGTTTTTGAAGCGGCTTCGGTATCCAAGCAATTTACGGCCACCGCCGTGCTCCGGCTGGTGGAGGAGGGCAAATTGAACCTGGCCGATGATATCCGCACGTACTTTCCCGAGTTGCCCGATTACGGACAGGTCATTACCATCAGGCACCTGCTTACAATGACGAGCGGCCTCCGCGACTGGCGCAACATCACTTACCTGATGGGTAAGCCTACCTATGAGCATGTGTATACGCAGGATGAAGCATTTGAGATCATCTGCAAACAGCAGGGCCTCAATTTTATGCCCGGCGAGCAGTATTCGTATTGCAACAGTAATTACGATTTGCTGAGCATGCTGGTATCACGCATTACCGGCGAACCTTTCGTTGATTATGCGACCCGCGAGGTACTCGCTCGTGCGGGACTTGAGGGGACACGATGGCGCGGTGATCCTTATGCTATTGTAGCTAATAAAGTGCAGGCGTACAATAAAATAAAGGACAACTACGTGCAAAGTCCTGTGCTGGAAAAGACACACGGCGCGGCCGGTTTGCTAGTCAATGCCGCTGACCTGCTCAAGTGGGCAGATTACTGGGGTGCCGGCGGCTTCGGTGAATCGGTCGGTGCACTGCGTACGCAACCTGGCGTGTTGAACAACGGCGATACCATCACCTATGCGTGCGGTGGGGTTTGGGTGAAGCGGCTGGCCGGATTTACGGAGGTTGCCCACTCTGGCTTGCTTGGTGGGTTTCGCGCGTGGGTAGCGCATTACCCCGAGGTCGGCCTATCGGTGTCTTACCTCACCAACGACAAGTCTTTTTCGCTTACGGAAGTGCGTGAGCAGGTTTCCAGCGTGTTGGCGGTCTTATCGGGGCCTCCGGCGGCATCGGAGAAAAAGCCATTGACCCCTGCGTTGCTTTCGCAGTTGCCCGGGCACTACCGAAACGTCAATGGCTACCAGGTGACGGAAATCAAAAAACAAGACGATGTGCTTACGCTGGCGGGCGATACCCTTTACTTGTCGTCTGCCGATACCCTGGTACTCGGAAGTCAGCATTATGTGGTACGCGATAGCGTGACATTGGAGTTGGTCGATTCGGACGATGGCATTGTATATCGCAAAGCACCGCTTCCATCGACCAGCCAACAACAACTGAGCGAATTTGCAGGCACATACACGTGTCCTGATATTGACCTGACACTCCGGCTGGAAGTGGTGGACGGTGGACTGAAAGCATACCGTAAACCCTATGACGGCGTCAAGCTGTTTCCAGCTTATGAAGCGGACGGTGAAGTGGGCTACTACGGATTTCTGACAGGCCTGAAAACCGTATTCCGGTTTTCTCGCGATGCCTACGGACAGCCTGTATTGCATGTGAGCATACCGCGGGCCGAAAATTTCCGGTTTAACCGGCACATCAATTTATAAAATATCAATAACCATTACCAACTCAAAAAATGAAGATAACCATGAAAAGAAGATGTAGCCAGCAATGGTATATTGGTCTGATGTGTTGCGTATTGGCTCTTTTACTGAGCCATCCGCATCGCGCTGTCGGCCAACAGCGGGTTTCCGGTACAGTGGTAAGCGCTATGGATGGCACACCGCTTGCCGGCGTGTCTATCCGCGTGAATGGGAGTGCCGGCAGTAGCATAACCGACGACCGGGGACAGTTCCAGCTTACGGTCCCAGCGACAGACGTAACGCTGGTTTTCACCTCTATCGGCTACGAGGACCAGGAGGTTCCCCTTCAGGGCCGGACGTCGTTGCAGATCGTACTCCAGGAAGCTGAACGATCGCTGGACGAAGTGCAAATTACGGTGCCATACGGCAACCAATCGCGTGGCTCGTTTACCGGATCAGCAGCCGTGGTGCGCGGTGAAGACCTGGCCGATAGGCCCCGCTCGTCCTTTCAGACATCACTACAGGGCAACGTAGCGGGCCTGCAGGTGATGGAATCAACGGGCCAACCCGGTGCCGCCCCTACCATACGGCTACGGGGAATCACATCATTCGGTGCCAGTAACACCCCGCTGTATGTGGTAGATGGCGTGCCCATGCTCACGCAAAACGTATCGGGGCTGGCCTTCTCGTCGAACTCCGGAGCCGGTATCAATCCCAACGACATCGAATCGGTGACCGTGCTCAAAGATGCGTCTGCGACATCGGTCTACGGGTCGCAAGCGGCTAATGGTGTGATCATGATCACAACCAAAAGCGGAAAGGCAGGCCGGACAGCGATCAACTTCTCGGCAAACTACGGCATTAACCACATATCAACCGGTGCACGAAGCAAACCCTTAAGTACCGCGGAAATGACCGAACTGCTGATAGAAGGGGTTATCAACAGCGATATCGACGCGACAGTGAGTGCGATTTCCACCCCCGAAGCGGCCTACGAATATTTGGTTGGCCAGGGATTGAATCCAAACATTGATACGGATTGGTACGACATCATTGTACAGACGGGTCAATACCAGCAATACAACCTTTCGGCATCCGGAGGGACAGACAAAACCCGGTTTTTCCTTTCGGGCAATTACTACACCCAAGACGCGGTAACCAAAGGGCAAGGCTTTGAACGGAAAACAGGCCGACTGAATATCGAGCACCAGGCAAGCGATCGGCTGTCATTCAGCGCCCGTTTGTCCGGCGCAGCGCAGCAGCTGAACACCATCCCCGGGGCCGGTACGGGTCAGAACCCGATGCGTTCGCTGAACCGGCTGGTGCCTTGGCTGGCTCCTTATAACGAAGACGGTAGCTACAACATGGCCATCACCCACAATCCCGAGTTAGTCCGCCTCGAAAACCGCTATGAAACCAATATTTACCAGGCGGTAGGAAACGTAGGTGGGGAATACAAACTCCTGAAGTCACTTGCCGTCGAATCACGTGCAGGCATCGATTTCAGCTTCTCCGACGATTTCCGGTATTGGAGCCCCCTTTCGCGCGATGGAATGGGACCGAATGGGCGTGGCATGCAATATGACCGCACCTGGAACAACTGGACGTTGACCAATTTGCTGAAATTCAACGACCGTTTTAACGAGTGGGGCATAAGTGCAACCCTCGGGCAGGAAGCTGGGAAACGGAACCTGAAAAGCGTAAGTACCCAGGCCAACAACTACGTAGCCGAAGACCTGTATACACTGGCCAACACCTCCGAGCCGTATATTGCCTGGAGTTCGCAGTCGCACGCCAGCATTGCCAGCTATTTTCTGATCGGTAATTTTGACTTCGCCGAAAAATACTACCTCAATGCTTCGGTGCGAAGAGATGGGTCCTCACGCTTTGGCCGTGATGTCCGCTACGGGAACTTCTGGTCTTTGGGCTTTGCATGGAATTTACACAGAGAAGGATTTATGGAAACGGTCGGATTTGTTGACCAATTGAAACTCCGGGCCAGCATTGGTACCAGTGGCAATCAACTGGGCGAATATTACGGTGCATTGGGCTACTATTCGACCAACCAGAATTACCTCAACCAACCGGGGTTTGCCATTGGCCAAATCGAAAGCGGATCGTTGCGCTGGGAGCGTAACCGGCCAATCGATATCGGCGTGGAGTTTGCCCTGTTCAACAACCGGCTGGATGGCACAGTCGATTGGTATAGCCGGCAAACGTCCGATCTTATCCAGGACATGCCCGTATCGCATACTAATGGAGTAACTAGCCTCAATTACAACGTAGGCGGAATGAGAAACTATGGCGTCGAAGTAGCGCTCAATTCGCGCAATGTGGTCAGTAAAGATGGCCGCGGGTTTGCCTGGTCAACGAATTTCAATATCACCACACAGCACAATAAAATTACCGCCTATCAGGACGATCGGAAGGTGGAAGGACGATACCTGCGCGAAGTAGGCGGAGATTTTTACCAGTTTTACCTCCGTGAGTACGCAGGTGTGGACAGGCAAACGGGGGAGGCGCTATGGTATACCAACAGTAGCCGCGAAACGACAACAAACGACTACAATGAAGCGGCACCGTTCAAACAGGACGGCAAAAGTGCGTTGGCCAATTTCTTCGGAGGCATTACCAACACGTTCTCTTACCGTGGTGTATCACTTTCTGCATTGGTGTATTTTAACTGGGGCGGCTATGTGTATGATATTTGGGGGCAATACACCCAATCCGACGGGTCTGCACGGCTAAGCGAAACCGGCGCCATTGCGCGGATGACCTACGAAAACCACTGGCGGGAACCGGGGCAGGATGCCGCCTACCCGAAGATGGTGTTCGGCGGCCGTCAATCGGGGCTTACGGGCCAGGAATCTACCCGCTTCCTGTACGACGGCAGTTATATCCGGCTGCGCGATGTGACGCTCAGTTATCAGCTTCCTACGGATCAATTGCGATTGCCGTTCAGTAATGCAACCATATATGTGCGCGGCAATAACCTATATACGTTTATCAAAGACGACTTGCTGCCTTTCGATCCGGAGACCGATGTATCGGGATTATTGGATCAAAACCTCCCGATTGCCCGGCAATACGTGTTCGGCATCAATGTGAGATTCTAACCATCAGCGCCAATAAAACAGAACGATCATGTACAATCCTACGAATATGACCCTCAAGAAAATAGCCTGGAGACCCCTATTGTTGAGCTGCTGCGTCCTGCTTGCCTCTGGGTGCAGCGATAGTTTCCTGGATGAACGGAACCCGCAATCGGTCGGGTTCGACCACATCAAAGACACAGAATCGCTGACGGCGGCCACCATTGGTGTATATAGCAATTTCAATGCAACCAATTATTATGGCCGCACGTTTATCGTCACGCCGGAAGTTATCGGCGATAATACCTTCATCAGCTTCAGGAATGGCGGGCGTTACCTCAATCACGATCGATTTGCCATCACTAATGGAGACGGTTATGTGACCGGCGCCTGGACAGCCATGTACCGCGTGGTGGCGAATGCCAACCTGGCACTTGCCGCGGCGCGCGCCATCGATTGGCCGGCAAACCAGCAACAGGAGGCCAATCAATTGATGGGCGAACTGTTGGCCTGCCGTGCGTTGGCCTACTTTGACTTGCAGCGTTTCTTTGCTCAACCCTATAACTATACCGCCGATGCGACCCACCCGGGCGTACCCTTGATTACCGAGCCCAGCAGTGACATCTTAGCGCCTGCCAGAAGCTCCACGGCCGAAGTGTATCAGCAAATCGTTGCCGACCTGCTGGAAGCCGAGCAGCTCATGCAGCCGCAGGTGAAGGATGGCTTTTTCAGCAAGCACGCCGCACAGGCTTTGCTGGCGAAGGTGTACCTCTATATGGAAAATTGGCAGGAGGCTGAAGCATATGCCACAACCGTTATCGAACAAGCGCCTTACACCCTCCTTTCACGGGATGCTTATGTGGGTAGCTGGGCCGAAAAGTACAGCAGCGAGTCGATTCTCGAAGTCGGGTTTACCGAAACCAGTAACAACGGCGTCAATAGTCTCGGTTACCTTATCGAACAGGCGGCGTACGGCGAGCTCCTGGCCACGAAAGACCTGTATGATAGCTATGCCGACGGCGACATCCGGAAAATGCTCTTTGAGCCGGGAGACCGTGTAGGGGGCGAAGCCGATACCTATTTCATACACAAATATCCGCACGGGGCCGATACGCGCGATGACAACATCAAAGTGCTGCGTTTGTCGGAAGTATACCTCATCCGCGCGGAAGCGCGGGCGGAAGCCGGGAAGGCCGATGCTGCAAAAAATACCGGAGCCCAAGCGGATTTGACTACCATCATCCGCCGCGCCGACCCCGAAGCTGCAGAAGCGACCGCCGTGGGAGATGAATTGGTGCGCCAGATCATCGACGAAAGGCGTAAAGAATTGGCGGTGGAAGGCAATCGGTTGTTTGATTTGAACCGGAAAAAGCTTAACCTCGTACACCGGGGGCACGAGGAGGTGACGGAATATGAATACCCCAACGACCGCTTTATTATGCCGATTCCTTACAACGAAATTAACGCAAACCCGAATGTAGAACAGAATCCGGGATGGAAATAACCAAGAACGTCATGAACGGAAAAAAGAATACCTCAACGCGGCGGCAGCCCTCAAGATGGCTGCCGGGGTTTGCAATCCTGGCGGCAACGTTGCTGGCAATTGCCTCGTGCAGCAAAACGGACATGCAGCCCGTACTGCCGGAAGTTACCCTTCCCGACACGCTGCCATCGCTTGCTGTTATCGACGACAGCATGGCCAGCTTCATGGAACGCTTCGATATACCCGGAGCAAGCATTGCGGTCGTTAAAGACGGTAAACTGGTATACGCGAAAGGGTATGGGTATGCCGACCAGTCCGCGGGCGAACTCGTCGATACCAGTAGCCTATTCCGGATAGCGAGCCTATCGAAGTTTGTGACGGCGGTGGGTATCATGACGCTGATCGAGGACGGGCTACTGACGATGGACGATACGGTCTTCGGTAGTGGCGGGGTGCTGGGCAATGATTTTTTCTCGGGAACCTACCCGGCCTTTGTCGAGGACATCACCGTACGTCACCTGCTGCACCACGAAAATGGCGGTTGGGGTAATTCCAGTGCCGACCCGGCGTTTGCCCAGCCTACACTCGATGTAAACCAGCTCATCTCGTGGGCGATCGCAAACAGACCGCTTACCGTGCAGCCGGGCACCGCGCACGACTACTCCAACCTGGGTTTCCAGATACTTGGACGCATCATTGAAAAGGTAAGCGGTGACGATTATGTGGACTATATCCAAACGCACGTGCTCGCACCGGCAGGGATTACCAATATGCAGATTGGTGGAACCAAACTGGCGGAGAAAAAGCCCGGCGAAGTGACATATTATGGACAGAGCGGGCAGAATCCTTACGGATACGCCAACGGCGTCATCAGCAGGCTCGAATCATGCGGGGGGTGGATCGCTTCGGCCATCGACCTGATGCGACTGATGGTGCATGCCGATGGTTTTACCACCGTGCCGGATATATTGGATCCGGCCACGATCAACCTGATGTCGACCCCGTCGGCTAACTCCAATTATGCGTGCGGCGTACGCATCAGCTCCATTTACGGCAATTGGTTCCATGGCGGATCGCTCTCAGGAACACGCACGTGGATGGTACGTACTTACCACGGTTACAGCTGGGCGATTTTGCTCAACTCAAGGAGCACAGCGAGTAATTTTACGAGCCACTTAGATGCCCGCTTGGTTTGGCCGGCGGTAAACAATGCGAGTACGCCCTGGCCAACAAATGATCTTTTCTGATAAGTTACAGGCCCATCCATGTTGATCGATTTACATAACGACGCTATCCCCAGACTGGTCATGAACGGCAATGCGAACCTTGCCGAGCGCAATAGTCATGGAGCTACTGACCTCGTGCGGCTTCGCGAGGGCGGTGTGCATGTGCAGACGTTCGTCATGTTTTGCAACGGACAATATCAGGGTGAGGAGGCCTACGCTTATGCCGTGGCCATGATGGATCGGTTTGACCAATTGATGGCCACCGCTCCACAACGTGTGGAGCAGGCCCGCCGGGTGTCAGACATACCCACGATTGTTGCCTCGGGTAGGATAGCCGCATTGCTGGCGGTAGAAGGGGGGCATATGCTGGCGGATAGCCCGGACAAGCTGGAGTCCTTCCATCGTCGCGGTGTCATGTACCTGACCCTTACGTGGAACAACAGCACGAACTGGGCCACCTCCGCTTATGACGAAACCACTGACCGGGTAGGCCGTGGAAAGCGGGGGCTGAGCCCACTGGGCAAGGATATCCTTGCGCGCATGAATGGGCTTGGCGTTGTGGCCGACCTATCGCATGCGGGCGAACAGACGTTCTACGACGTCATTAAAGCGACCACTAAGCCTGTAATGGCCACACATAGCAACGCGTATGCGCTGGTACCGCATTACCGGAACCTCAAAGACGAACAGTTGTCGGCTATTGCGGAGAATGATGGTTTGGTGGGGGTTAATTTCTACGCGGGATTTGTAGATGCCGGTTATCGTGATAGGTTTTCCTCGCTTATTCAATTGCACCCCGACCTCACCGATGCATTGGGACGTGAGCAACTCGTTCAGGGGAATGTGGATGTCCGGATGAAATTCCTGGATGCTTTGCCGCCACAGGAAATGCAATGGCTGCTTCCCGATCTTGATCGATTGCTGGATCATATCGATTACCTTGTAGAGAAAACGGGCATCGACCATGTGGCGATTGGTAGTGATTTTGACGGGGCAGAGGCCTATCCAAAAGGCATAAACGACGTAACGGCTTACCCCTTGCTGTTGGATGGGCTGCGTAAACGCGGCTACACTTCCGGAATGTTAGCTAAATTTACGGGCAGTAATGCCCTCCGGGTACTGGCCGGCCAACGGCCTGTTAACAGACATAATACAATAAAACAATGAAGAAGTTACTGTTTGGTTTTCTATTATGCGGAGCGACGGTGGCGCAGGCACAGCAAGGAGATGCTCTGAAGCCTGATCTGGAAGGTTATATAAATGAGGTGTTGACCCATTTTCGGGTGCCGGGTATGGCGGTGGCTATCGTGAAAGACGGGAAGACGGTGTTGGCCGAGGGTTATGGTGTCAAAACATTGGGCAGCACCGATCGCGTGGATGGACATACGTTATTTCCCATTGCCTCCAATACGAAGGCCTTCACTGCCGCGGCGCTGGCGCTGCTTGTAGAAGCGGGAAAAATCGACTGGGATAAGCCGGTCATTTCTTATATGCCCTGGTTCCGTATGGCCAATCCGCTGGTCACCGAAGAGTTGAGCGTGCGTGACCTATTGGTGCATCGCAGTGGCCTGGCACCTTATGCAGGCGACTTGCTGCAGTTTCCACCCTCCACCTATACCCGCAAAGAAGTGGTCGAAAAAGTGCGGCATATCCCCTTAGCCACCAGTTTCCGGAGCGCATATGCGTACGACAATGTGCTCTACCTTGTGGCTGGGCAGCTCATCGAAGAGGTGACTGGTACGCCGTGGGAGCAGTTTGTGCAGGATCATGTGCTCGATGTGGTGGGCATGTCGGAGACCCAGCCGAACATCTCCGCGTTCGATGACCAACCGAATATCGCTACATCGCACATCCCTTTCGGAGGTGGGATACAGCCGCTGCATACCTTTTCAAGTCAGTGCATTGGCGACCTGACCAATCCAGCAGGTGGTATCCTTTCCAATGCCACGGATATGGCCCAATGGCTTATCACGCAGCTTGATTCGGGGATGACCCCGCAGGGAAAGCGGCTTTTTTCTACCCAAACGGCCCGGGAGTTGTGGACAGGGGTGACACCCATGCCGGTACCAAAACTGCCGGAATGGCTGGCGCCTGCACAGCAGGAGTTTACCAGCTATGCCCTCGGCTTCCGGACCTACACCTATCGCGGACACAAGGCTGTGGCTCATGGTGGTGCCCTGGACGGGTTTGTATCACACGTCATTTTCTTCCCCGACCTCGACCTCGGGGTGGCTGTATTAACCAACCAACAAAGTACCAATGCCTATAACGCGGTGATCAACCGCATTGTAGACGATTACATGGGAGCACCGCACCACGACTGGCTGGCGGCTTACCGCAAATCGGAAGATCAACGACTCGCCCGACTGGAGCGGCTCGATAACGAAACCGAGGCATCCAGAACCCCGGGTACCAAACCCGCGCTGCCGCTGAGAGACTACGCCGGGAAGTACCGGGATGACTGGTATGGCGATATCTCGATTACCATGGCCGATAGTAACCTCCGGATACAGTTTGAACATTCGCCATTGCTAACAGGTAAATTAACCCACTGGCACCACGATACCTTCATCGCCGTGTGGGATACCCCCGAATTGAGGGCAGATGCGTTTGTATCGTTCATGCTCGACCATAAGGGAAAAGTAGCCGGCATTGCCATGAAAGCCGTTTCAGCGACTACGGATGTGAGTTTTGATTTCCACGACCTGGATATCCATCCGGTTCCGGCTTCCGGAGTAGTACGATAAATCCTGGTGCGTTACATTCGGTAGTCCTGCACCCGTTTTCATGGAATGGCCCAACGAAAATCTTTTTTAACATGTTAACGTTAGCATTCAAACCGTACGACCTCCGTTTAAAGCATGTGTTCCGGATTTCGCGCGGGTCCCGCAGCAATGCGCCGCTGATGCTCACGCGGTTGTCTTTTGAGGGTATACACGGTTACGGTGAGGCTTCGATGCCGGTGTTGTACGGCGAGTCTTTGGCGACTGCCACAGCGTTCCTGAATCAGGTCGATCTTTCCGGGTTTGCCGATCCGTTTGATACAGAACGTATTTTGCAGTATATCGACAGTCTGGCCCCGGGAAATACGGCAGTCAAGGCCTCGTTGGATATTGCCTTGCACGACCTGATCGGCAAGCTGCTTCAATTGCCGGTTCACCGTTATTTCGGGTTGCCGGCAGCACAACCCTACACGTCGATGACCATCGGGGTGGATACACCGGATGAAATGGCGAAGAAAGCCCTGAAGTACAACGAATTTCGTTACCTGAAGATTAAATTGGGCACGGCAGATGACCGCGCCATGATTACCGCCATCCGGTCGGTTACCCAACAGCCTTTCTTTATTGACGCCAATCAGGGATGGAAGAACAAAGAGGAGGCATTGGAGCTGATACATTGGCTCAAAGCGCAGGGAACGGTATTCATCGAGCAGCCGATGCCCCGGGAAGATATAACCGGCAATGCCTGGCTCACCGAACGGAGCCCGCTGCCTACCGTAGGCGATGAGGCGGTACAGCGGCTTGCTGATATCAGCAGGGCTTCTTCCACTTATCACGGTATTAATATCAAATTGATGAAATGTACGGGGATTCGGGAAGGGTTTAAAATGGCCGTTACGGCGAAGGCGCTGGGAATGAAAGTGATGCTGGGGTGCATGACGGAAACCTCATGCGCCATTTCGGCCGCTGCACAACTAGCCGGATTGGCCGATTGGGTGGATCTGGATGGGCATTTGGATACCGTCAATAATCCCTACACCGGTATAGGGCTTTCGGAAGGACAACTTGTGCCGACCGGCGAACCGGGGATTGGAATAACGCCCGGGCCGGCCGAAATTTTTTGATGTATGTTCGTAGACGCAAACTTAACTAACATGAAGACAATGATAAAACGCAGATTACCGCTGCTTTTACTGCTGCTGGCGCCTTTTTTTGCGGCAGCGCAGACGTTACAGGACACATTGCATCGGATTGATGCCCTGTTCGAAGACGTTAGCCAACAAACGCCCGGCGTATCCGTTACCGTGAGCCGTCATGGAACGGTGATTTACCACAAGCATAAGGGGGCTGCTAACCTGGAATTGGGTGTGCCCATTAACGACAGCACGCGCTTTGAAGCTGGTTCCGTTTCTAAACAGTTTACTGCCACGGCCGTATTGTTACTGGTACAGGAGGGGAAAATCGGGCTGGACGACGATGTGCGGAAGTATATCCCCGAGTTACCTGTGTATGAAAAGACGATTACGGTGAGGCACCTGCTCAATCATACCAGCGGACTGAAAGACTGGGGGGTGTTGGCCGGGCTTGGCGGCTGGCCTCGCGGCACACGCGAGTATACAAACGAATTGGCCCTGGATTATATTGTTAAGCAACCTACGCTCAACTATACGCCCGGCGCCGAGTATTTGTACAGCAATTCCAATTATACGCTCCTCACCGTAATCGCGGAACGCGTTTCGGGACAGCCGTTGGCCGATTTTACCCGGGTACGCATATTTGACCCATTGGGGATGGATGCCACCCTGTGGCGAACCGATTTCCGCGAAATTGTACCGCACCGGGCGACCGCGTATAACAAGTCGGGTACCGGTTATGAAACCGATATGCCGTTTGAAAACACGTACGGACACGCGGCTTTGTTAACGACCACCGCCGATCTGGATAAATGGAACACCAGTTGGAAAAACAGTCCACTGGGCGGTGAGGCGCTGCTGAGGTTAAGAACAACGCGGGGTATCCTGAACAATGGTGATACCATTGCCTACGCGGGGGGTGTAATGGTTGACGAATACAACGGATACCCATCGGTGAACCATAGTGGAGCTACAGCAGGATATCGCGCGTGGCTGGCTTATTATCCCGACCAGGACCTATCCATCGTCTATCTTTCTAACGACGGCAGTTTGTCGACCACCGGTACGGGCAGCCGGATTGCCGCATTATTTTTGGGAACACCACCCGCGACGGAAACTAACCGGGAGACAGACGGGGTGACGCCTTACCATATCGACAAGAGGGAGCTGGCAGCGTTTGCCGGCCGCTATGTCAGTAAAGCCTGCGACGGTGAGCTCGTAGCGACGCTCGACGGCGATACCGCCTTGTTGATGACAGCACCATCCAACCGCCACCACCGGTTGAAACCCGTAGCGAAGGACAGGTTTTCACAAGGCTCGCAGCATGCGTTCCGTTTCGAACGGAATAAACAAGGGGAAATCACGGGGTTTTATGTCAGTGTACCCCGCGCAAGGAATGTTTGGTTTGAACGGGTGGTGGAATAAATAAAACAACAAACATTACCTTTGCGGCATGGCCGGTATCTATTTCCACGTACCTTTCTGTAAGCAGGCATGCCACTACTGTGATTTCCACTTCAGTACATCGCTGCAATACCGCGAAGATATGGTAGCGGCTTTGAGCCGCGAGGTCGCCCTGCAATCGGGGTACTTAACCGACCAAGATGCCAGCATCGAAACTATCTATTTTGGCGGCGGGACTCCGTCGCTGTTGAGCGCTGCGGATATCGACCGGCTGATCGGTGCGGTGGCTGACCATTTTGCGATCCGTCCCGACGCCGAGGTAACCATCGAGGCCAATCCGGACGATTTGGACAACATGTATGTGCAGACGCTGCGTGCTACTCCGGTCAACCGGTTTAGCATTGGTATCCAATCGTTTTTTGAAGAAGATCTGCGGTGGATGAATCGGGCGCACACGGCGGGAGAAGCCCGGGGAGCTATCAAACGTGTGCAGGACGCAGGCTACGCTAACATCACGGCCGACCTGATCTATGGGTATCCGTTGCTGACCGATGCCAAATGGCAATCCAATATCAATCACCTGCTGAATTTCGGTATCCCCCACATCTCCGCCTACGGTATGACGGTAGAGCCGCGGACAGCATTGGCGGCATTCATCCGCAAAGGCAAGCAGTTGCCTATGGATGAGGCGCAGGCCGCTACCCAGTTCGAATTGCTGATGGATACGCTGGCGACAGCCGGTTTTATCCACTACGAAATATCGAACTTTGCCCGGCCGGGAAATTTCGCCCGCCACAATAGTAACTATTGGAAAGGCGTGCCCTACATCGGCATCGGCCCTTCTGCACACTCGTTTGATGGTCGCTCGCGCCAATGGAATGTGCGTAACAATGCCCATTATATGAAAGCGATCGAGGCCGGTGAAATCCCATGCGAAACCGAACAATTAAATGCTACGGACCAACTCAACGAATACATCATGACGGCGTTGCGTACGGTGTGGGGGCTTGATTTGGATGTGGTGGAGCGCCGGTTTGGTAGTCATTATCGCAATATGCTTGACGCAGCGCTGCAACCCTTCAAATCAAGCAGCGACATAGCACTTGAAGGATCGGTGGCCACGTTGACCAGGAAAGGTAAGCTGTTTGCTGATCACATTGCTTCGGAATTATTCGTTGAACACGACACATAAGGCCTCCGCATGTCGCCAAAACGCGACAAAAATAAAATGAACCAGGCCTAAATGATGATTGTAACCCAAGGGGATGCCTAACATCTTTATGATAATCCTTATATTCGCCTCGGATACATCAAAACCGGATGCTTAGTCGGTTTCGCTAAGAACATTATGTCGAGAAAACGCATACTCATCACCGGTGCAGCGGGTTTTTTGGGGTCACACCTCTGCGACCGTTTCATCAAAGAGGATTACCATGTCATCGGCATGGACAACCTGATTACGGGCGACCTCCGCAACATCGAACACCTGTTTAAACTGGAACACTTCGAGTTTTATAACCATGACGTTTCCACATTTGTGCACGTGCCGGGGACACTGGACTACATCCTGCATTTCGCTTCACCGGCCAGCCCGATAGACTATCTTAAAATCCCGATACAAACACTGAAAGTCGGTTCGCTGGGCACGCATCACCTGCTGGGGCTGGCCCGGGCCAAAGGCGCCCGTATCCTGGTGGCCTCCACTTCGGAGGTGTATGGCGACCCTACGGTAAGCCCGCAGCCCGAGGGGTATTGGGGCAACGTGAACCCAGTGGGGCCGCGCGGCGTGTATGACGAAGCGAAGCGCTTTCAGGAAGCGATTACCATGGCATACCACACGTTCCACGGACTGGAAACCCGCATTGTCCGGATTTTCAATACGTACGGTCCGCGGATGCGGCTCAACGACGGACGGGTGCTACCGGCGTTCATCGGCCAGGCCCTGCGTGGGGAAGACCTCACCGTGTTCGGCGACGGATCGCAGACGCGATCGTTTTGCTACGTGGACGATCAGGTGGAGGGCATATACCGCCTGCTGCACAGCGATCATCCCCATCCGGTAAACATCGGTAATCCCGACGAAATCACCATCAAACAGTTTGGCGAGGAGATCATCAAGCTTACCGGCACCACACAAAAACTGGTGTACCACGATCTGCCCGTTGATGATCCCAAACAACGGCGGCCGGACATCACAAAGGCGCGTGCACTGCTGGGCTGGGAACCGAAGGTAGACCGCGCCGAAGGGTTGCGGATTACGTACGATTATTTCCGGTCGCTGCCCGATCAGGAAATAAAGCACAAGGACTTTACATACTACAACAAAAAATAGATGAGTAAGATATTGGTTACTGGAGGTACGGGTTATATCGGGTCGCACACGGTGGTCGAATTGCAGCACGCTGGTTATACGCCGGTGGTCGTAGACAACCTATCGAACTCCAACATCGGGGTACTGGATCAGCTAGAGAAAATTACAGGCACCAAACCCGAATTCCATAACTTTGATCTCTGTGATGCGGAAGCGGTAAGCCGGTTTATGGCCAGTCAGCCCGACATTACAGGTGTCATCCATTTTGCGGCCTATAAGGCCGTTGGTGAGTCGGTGCAGCAACCGCTCAAATACTACCATAACAACTTTTTCTCGCTGATAAACCTGCTGAATGCCTACCGCGATAAGCGGGTGAACTTCGTGTTTTCATCGAGTTGCACGGTGTACGGCCAGCCCGATGAGTTACCGGTTACGGAGGGGGCGCCGGTAAAAAAAGCAGAATCACCCTACGGGAACACGAAACAGATTGCCGAGGAAATCCTCTCGGAAACCGCGGCCGCGGCTGGCAACTACCAGGTGGTATCGCTCCGGTATTTCAATCCGGTGGGCGCCCACGCCACAGCGCTGATCGGTGAGCTGCCATTGGGGGTTCCACAGAACCTGGTGCCCTTCATCACGCAAAGTGCCATTGGTAAGCGCGGTCCCATCACGGTATTTGGCGACGACTACCATACGCCCGACGGGTCGGCCATCCGCGACTATATCCATGTGGTCGACCTGGCGAAAGCGCACGTGGCGGCGATAAAACTGTTGGAACGCGGCAACCCGAATGGCAACTATGACGTATTCAACATCGGTACCGGAAAAGGCAATTCGGTACTGGAAGTGATCCGGGCATTTGAGGAATCGACCGGAGTGAAACTTAATTACCAGATTGGGCAACGCCGTGGTGGCGATGTGGAGCAGGTGTGGGGCGACGTTTCCAAATCGACCGCCGAATTGGGTTGGAAAGCCGAACTGACCATGGCCGATATGATGCGGTCGGCATGGAAATGGGAACAGTACCTGAAAGATAATCCGCTGACGTAAACTTGGGAGATGCGACTCAATCAACAACCGGAGCTGAAAAGGGCGATTCTGGACCTGCCACAGGCAGAGAAAGACAAGTTGCTGGTGCGGCTGATTAATAAAGACCGGATGTTGATAAAACAGCTGCATTTCCAGCTGCTGGAAGATGAGGGTGATTTGGATGAACGTACGGCGGCACTTTTTGACAAGTTGCAGCAACTGATCGAGCGGGCGGCCGGATACATCCCCAACGTGAATCACGCAAGGAATGCAGACAACCTGATGGGTGAATTGAAATATGGGAGCGGATTGATTAACGAACACGCTACCGTAACGAAAGATAAAATGAGCGAAGTGCGACTCCGCTTGTTGCTGGTATCGCAAAGCTTTACCCGCTTCGATCAGCTGTTTGAACAGCACCTGTACCAGCGGAATGACAGGCTGTTGAACTATCAGGCCGGACGGATGAAATACATCCTCGGGAAATACAATAAACTGCACGAGGATTTGCAGTTTGAATATCGAGACGAGTTGAATAATGCATTGGCCTTTGCGCACCGATCGGGCATGCAACCCCATATGGCGGCGCTGGGCTTACCTAACGAAGTATGAATAACCACAAAAAGAAGATTATCGTTACCGGTGGGGCCGGATTTATCGGATCGCATGTAGTGCGCAGGCTGGTAACTACCTACCCGCACTATGAAATTATTAACTTAGACAAGCTCACCTACGCGGGTAACCTGGCTAACCTCAAGGACATCGAGACGGAACCCAATTACCGTTTTGTAAAAGGCGATATTACCGATGCCGTATTTATCGATAACCTGTTTGCCACGGAACAACCCGATGCGGTTATCCACCTGGCGGCCGAATCGCACGTGGACCGCTCGATTAGCAGTCCGAATGAGTTTGTGCTCACCAATGTGGTGGGCACGGTGAACCTGCTGAACGCCGCTCGGGGGCAGTGGGTGGGCGCGTACGATACCCACCGTTTTTACCACGTCTCTACCGACGAGGTGTATGGCGCACTAGGCGATACCGGGATGTTTACCGAAGAGACAAGCTACGACCCGCATTCGCCCTACTCGGCATCCAAAGCATCGTCCGATCACTTTGTCCGTGCCTACCACGACACGTATGGGCTGGATACGGTTATCTCCAACTGCTCCAACAATTACGGCTCACACCATTTTCCCGAAAAGCTGATTCCGCTGGCCATTAACAACATCAAGAATAACAAGCCGGTGCCGGTGTACGGCAAAGGCGAGAATGTGCGGGATTGGCTGTGGGTGGAAGACCATGCGCGGGCCATTGATGTGATTTTTCATCAGGCGGCATCGGGACAGACCTACAACATCGGTGGACATAACGAGTGGAAGAACATTGATCTCATCCGGCTCCTCTGTCGTATACTGGATCGGAAACTGGGCCGCCCTGAAGGCGAATCGGCGGGGCTGATTACGTTTGTGAAAGACCGTGCAGGGCACGACCTGCGCTATGCCATTGATGCGAGCAAACTGGAACGTGACTTGGGGTGGCAGCCGAGCCTGCAGTTCGAGGAAGGCCTGGAAAAGACGGTCGACTGGTACCTGGCCAACGAAGGTTGGCTCAACGATGTTACTTCGGGGCATTATCAGCAATACTACGAAGAACAGTACACCAAACGCTAACGCGACGGAATTAACCCCGCTTTTAAAAGAACGCTGGCGTCTACCTGTTTGTCGACACGGATATAACCCGGATAGTTGAGTTGCTTATTGCCCAGCGCAAGTGTGGGTTTGATGCTGAACGTGAGGTTGACCTTTTCATCTGCTGCGCCATCGCGTGCGCTTTGGATGAAAGTAAGTAACTTTTGCAGCGTCTGCTGGTCGGAGAGGAACCGGTAAACGTTGGTTTGGAGTTTCACCGGCACGGTAACCGTTTCGCCTGCCGGCACTTCAATGGGCAGATCTGACGTGCCTTCCAGCACTTCCCTGCCTTCGACGGCGATTTTATAGGCAAATTGCTGAATGCCCGCCAGGTTATTGGTCGGATTGGTGATGCGCAGGTTCAATATGCCCGATAGCGGAATGTCGCGATTGAGAAAGCCCAAAGCAACACCGGGCAGCCTACTGATATCCACCCGCCCGTTTGCCACCAGTTTATTCACGTCTGTACCCGCCAGGTATACGCTATCGGCCGAAACAAATGTGTATTGGCATTTTTCGAGTGCCCGCACGGCTTTGGCCTGCCGATCTACCCCGCAACCGGTGAACAGGAGGCCGATCCCTGCAATTAGCAACAGTATTCTCATGATGCAGCACGCACAACATTGGGGCCAAACTTGTTTTTCCACTGTCCGATTTATCCGACGGATTGTCTGCAATGGTAAACTTGTACAAAAAAAAATGGCCGACTTGCGGCCATTTTTTTGTATGCGTATTGTGCTTATCGACTACAATCTGCTGTCCATGTGCCCTCATCGTTGGTCACCCCGATATTGAGCGAACTTGCTGTAATTCGGATACCTGTGAGCCCTTCACCGATACTGACATATACATTGTCGTCCCCTTCCTCAAAACGTACGCCGGTGATGTCCGGAATGCCGCTTCCGAATATAAAGGAGTACGAATTGCCTACCTTGGTCACGGTTACTTTTCCATCGTCATCGATGATGGTCTCGCCATCACCATTAAACGATATCGTGCCTTCGTATGTTCCAACAAACAAGTCCCTGTCGGCAGGATCGGTGTCCTTGTCGCACGCAACGATAAATAGCAATGATACCGCCACAAATGTTCCAATCATTTTCATTGTTTTCATAACCTTCTCCTTTTGTTACACCTAACAAATAGGCAAGGGCTATGCCAAAATGGCTTGCTGCGGTAGGCTGTTGAGCAAATTCGCCACCTTTTATGTACCTTTGAAAAATCAGGCTTCCAGCGGGTGACGCTGTTGGTGTGGTGCACAAATACAGGTAAGCAACGCATGTTATTTAGAGAAATCTGTGGACAAGACACGGTCAAAAGGCATTTGCTTAATACAGTACAGGAAAACCGGGTAAGCCACGCGCAGCTTTTTCTCGGACCGGAGGGCAGTGGGAGCCTGCCATTGGCGGTAGCCTATGCCCAGTACCTGAACTGTGAAAACCGACAGCCGACCGACAGTTGTGGGGAGTGTGCATCATGCCGTAAATACAATAAGTTAATCCACCCGGACCTTCACCTATCCTATCCTTTTTTTGCAAAGCATAAGGAAGATACAGCCGCAACGTATGCAGAAGCGTGGCGTAAAGCTTTCCTAAGCAATCCTTACATGGGCATAGGGTATTGGCGTGATCAATTGGATGCAGAGAACAAACAAGCGAACATCAATATCGCCGAGGCACACCACATCATCAAAAAGTTGAGCCTGAAAGCATTCGAAGCGAAGTACAAGGTGCTCATCATGTGGCTGCCCGAGTACCTGGATACCCAAGGCAATGCGCTGTTGAAGCTTATCGAAGAACCGCCGGAAAATACGTTATTCCTCCTTGTGGCTGAGAACCCCGATAAGATATTGAATACCATCATATCGCGCACACAGCTGGTCAAGATAAACCGGTTGGACAACGCCAGCGTGGGCCGTTACCTGGCCGATATACACGGTTTGAATGAGCGCCGGGCCAACGAAATTGCGTTTATCAGCAATGGAAACCTACAACACGCCATCAACCTGCTGGGTGAAGATAACAACGGCTATTTCGACTTGATGGTGCGGTGGCTACGTTACTGTGTGATGGATGCCGGTGCGGATATCGTGAAGGTCTGTGAAGAGGAATTGTCGAAGCTGGGCCGTGAAAACCAAAAAAGTTTCTTACTTTACGCCATGAATATGATGCGGCAGGCCGTATTGTTTAAGGCCGATATGCTGCAATTGATACACTTGCCCGGAGCCGAATTGGATTTTGTGCAGAAGTTTGGCGGACGTTATCAGTTGGAACAGGTCGAAGAAACAGTCCGCCTACTCGACGAGGCACACTATCATATTGAACGCAATGCAAATCCGAAAATATTATTTTTAGATTTATCTTTGCAGTTAGTTTTAATTTTTAAGTATCAAACGTTCCGCCGGCAGGCGGACTCTATATATAACGAGAATTATGGGATGTAGCGGTTGCTCATCCGGCGGCGGGTGTGGTACTTCGGGTGCTGCACCGGCAGGTTGCCAGAATCATGGCACCTGCGGGACGAGCGGATGTAATATGTTGAATGTATACGATTGGCTGGCCGACATGGACATGCCAACAAATTATAAACCCTTCGATATTGTGGAGGTCCGATTTAAAGGATCACGGAAAGAGTTTTTCGTCAACCATGAAAACCTCTACCTCGAAATAGGCGAGATGGTAGCCGTGGAACCCAATACCGGGGGATACGATATTGGCCACATATCGATGACCGGCGAATTGGTGCGCATGCAGTTGAAAAAGAACAAAGTGACGGCCGAAAGCGTAACCAAAAAAATATACCGCAAGGTGACCGATGCGGACATAAAAAAGTGGCAGGCGGCGAAAGACCTGGAGTGGGAAACCATGCACCGTGCCCGCAAGCTGGCACTGGATCTGGGCCTATCGATGAAGATCAGCGACGTAGACTATCAAGGGGATAAATCGAAAGCCACGTTTTATTATACGGCCGAGGGCCGGGTAGACTTCCGCGAACTCATTAAGCGCATGGCAGAAGCTTTCCGTATCCGCATCGAAATGCGGCAGATTGGCATGCGGCAGGAAGCCAGCCGCCTGGGCGGTATCGGCTCCTGTGGGCGTGAACTCTGCTGCTCCACGTGGCTTACGGATTTCAAGACTGTATCGACCTCCGCGGCGCGGTATCAGAACCTGTCGCTCAATACGCTCAAACTGGCTGGCCAGTGCGGCAAGCTTAAATGTTGCCTCAACTATGAGCTGGACAGCTACATGGATGCGCTTAAAGACATCCCTAACAACATCGAGCGGATAGAAACGCTGCGTGGAACGGCATACCTGCAGAAAACCGATATCTTCAAAAAGTTGATGTGGTTTACCTATCCCGGTGAGGAAAACTGGATTCCACTGACTACCGACCGTGTAAAAGAAATCTACCAGCTGAATAAAGAAGGGGTGAAGCCGGAAGAAATTGGCGCCGTGGTGCTGGAGGAAGTGGTGGAAGAGAAGCCGGTAAGTTACGACTACGAAAATGTGGTGGGCCAGGATAGCCTGACCCGCCTGGATGATCGCAATAAGAAAAAGCGTCGTGGAGCCAAAGGCAAGCGGAAACCCGATGGAAAGCGACAGGGGGCCAAACCTGAAAGCAAGGCTCGCCCGGCAGGGCAACCGGACCCGAAAAAGAACGATGTGCCGGCGGGTGAAGGGAAACCGAAATCGAAACGGCGGTTTCGTGGTAATAACCGCCGTGGTAAACCGGGCGGATCGCAACAGCCCGGTGGAGCGCCAAACCAATAACCCATGCAACAAGCACTGACCGTATTGCGACTGATTTTGGTGTTGGGTATACTCGCCGCATCGTGTACCGATACGGCCGTGCTGGACAAGAATGTGGCCATTGTCGACAATGCGTGGCATTATGACAACCAACCCCGGCTGACGGCCCACATCACGGATACGGGCCTGCGGTACAATATCTACCTGAACCTACGCCACACGCCCGATTACCGGTATTCGAATATCTTCTTGCTGGTTCATCAATCGGGACCCGGCATGTCAGCTACGACGGAACGGTTCGAAATGCGCCTTGCCGAGCCCGATGGCCGGTGGCTGGGCCGCAGTACCGGTAGTATGTATGCCCACCAACAGCTCATCAGGGAAAATGTACACTTTCCCGATACCGGACAATACCACTTTGTCATCGAGCAAAATATGCGTGAAAATCCGCTGCGTGAGATCGCAGACGTAGGTATCCGCATTGAACCTGCAGTACAATAAAACAGCCATGGAAAGACTGCATAGCCTCATCAAACACCCTTACTTCAGTTACCTGTATGTATTCGTGGTGGTATTCTGTCTCATCTGCCTGCTTACCTTGCCGCAGGGGCATCCGCTCACTACCTACGCCGTGATAGCGGGTGTACTGATGTTTGTACTGCACCGGTACAGAAAGTGGTTGTTGAAAAGATAGCAAGAAATTAACATTTGCTGCCTGAAAATTAACTTGTTTTAAAAACAAATCCCTATCTTCGTTATTGGAAGTATCGTCTGTGGGCAACCGTCGGCCGTTTGCTTTATTATGGTCATGACAAGCCCATGGCCTTAACCAATTAATTTACAAACTAACACACAAGTATGAAAGCAGTTGTATTCTTTTTTCGACGCGTTGGCGGCTACGTTGGCGCGTTATCGGTATTGCTATATGCCATGCCGGGACATGCCCAAACCGGGGGCGTACAAGGGAAAGTGACAGACGAGAACCAGCAACCACTGGTCGGCGCGTCTGTACACATCGTTGAATTGAACCGGCAGGCCGGCACGAATGAGGCGGGTAATTATTCATTTTCCGGTGTGCCCGACGGTAGCTATACCGTCACGGTATCCTTCATCGGTTATGAGCAAGCCGAACGCCCGGTGACGGTGTCGGGTTCAGTACAGACGGTCGATTTCGACCTCGTATCGGGCGGTGAGAGCCTGGATGAGGTGGTGGTGATCGGCTATGGTACGGCGCGCAGACGCGACCTTACCGGGTCGGTAGCCTCTGTGCAGGCGAAAGATTTTAACAAAGGGGTCATCGCGGCACCCGACCAATTAATCCAGGGCCGTACGGCGGGGGTGATGGTTATCAACAACACCGGCCAACCGGGTGGCTCCACTACGGTGCGTATACGGGGCAATTCGTCCATCCGTGCCGGAAACAACCCGCTGTTTGTGGTGGACGGTATCCCCTTGTCGGGTACATCGGCACGGCCAGGCGGTGGAGGGGGTGGTGGCAATTATGGATCTGACGGTGGTAACCCGCTCAGTTACCTCAACCCCAACGATATAGCCAGCATGGATATCTTAAAGGATGCTTCGGCTACCGCCATCTACGGTTCGCGTGGAGCGAATGGGGTGGTGCTCATCACCACCAAACGTGGCCAAACGGGCGCCCCCACGCTGAATGTGTCGGCCTCAACCGGATTCTCAACACTGTTGAAGAAACCGGAAGTGCTTACGGCCGACGAATTCAGGCAGGCCATACAGTTTTATACACCCGACGATACGCAGGCCGACCACGGCGGCGACGTGAATGCGTTTGATGCCATTACCCAGACGGCGATGACCCAGAATTATAACGTGGATGTATCAGGCGGTAACACTGACGGCCGTTATCGGGTTTCTGCAGGTTATTTTGATCAGAATGGTATCATCGAGACCTCGCGCATGCGTAAATTTACGGCCAACCTGAGCAGCAGCTTCCGCTTTCTGGAAAGTAAGAAGCTGGGACTGGATATGAATTTACTGGCTACACAAACCAATGAAAATATTGCACCAATCGATGTAGGCGTAGGTTTCGAGGGGAACCTTGTTTCCCAGGCGTTGCAATGGAATCCTACCCTTCCCATGCGGGGCGATGATGGTGGATTGACTTTTCAATCGGCCCAACTCATTAATCCGTTAACCGCCCTCGCGGCATATAAGGACATAGCAAAAGTCAATACCATTTTGGCAAGTTTTGCACCGTCATATAAAATAACCGACGCGCTGGAATATAAACTGATGTACAGTTATACCCGACAAACGGGCAGGCGCACAGGTCGGTTTATTGCCGGCATGATTAATCCGAACAATATCAATAATGGTGGTGCGTTCATCGGGAATGATTTCGAGACCAACCACCAGCTTACGCATACGTTATCATTTAATAAGGATATTGCAACGGATCTCAACCTCAATGCCGTAGTGGGGTATGAATACCTGAGCTTCGACACACGGTGGAATTCGGAAAGCGGAACGGGCTTTTCAGAATTAGGCGATCTGGACTATTACGATTACCTCGACTACGCCATTGCCAGTAACCGGTCGATTGATTCCTACCGGTTCCCCACCAACGAGTTGCAGTCGTTTTTTGCCCGTGCGGCATTCAACTATGCAGACCGGTATTTATTTACAGGGACCATCCGCCGCGATGGCTCCACCAAGTTCGGCGAGAATAACAAGTACGCGAACTTCCCCTCGCTGGCATTTGCCTGGAACCTATCCAACGAGGCGTTTATGCAGGATAATGCCCTTTTCAGTAACCTGAAACTCCGTTTAGGCTGGGGGCAGACGGGTAACCAGGAGTTCCCCTCGGGCGCGTCGAAAGACCGGTACGTCTTCAGCGCCCAGAGCATCAGCCAAGCTAACTTCGGTAATCCCAACCTGCGGTGGGAGAGTTCGTCAACCATCAATGCCGGTATTGATTTCGGATTATTCAGTGAACGGCTCTCCGGGTCGGTGGAGTACTTTAAGAAAACCACTACTGATGCGCTGTTTGAACAGACGCTCGCCCAGCCCGCTCCCAGCGGCCGGATATGGGTGAACCTTGATGGTGAAATCGTTAATCAGGGTGTGGAGCTTGCGTTGTTTGGCAATATCGTCCGAACCGATAACTGGAACTGGAACCTGGCGGCCAATGCGACCTTCCTGAAGAATGAAGTGAGTGGCTTGCTGGGTTACTACGAAACTGCCCAATTGCGAGGGCAGGGCTTCTCAGGTGTAACGGGACAGCGCATGGTGAGCGGCCAGCCGCTCAACGTGTGGTACCTGGCCCAGTTTGAGGGAATAGACCCGACGACCGGTACCAGCATGTATCGCGGATTGGACGGCGACGTCAGTACGGCGGTGGACCCCGCGCTGAACAAATTCTATGTGGGCAGTCCCAACCCGACATCCCTGTTGGGTATCTCTACCGATGTGACCTTTAAACGCCTTACGGCAACCCTCAACATGCATGGCGCTTTTGGTCACTACCTCTTCAACAACACGATGGCGACCGTATTGGGTGTAAATAACCTCTCGAATCGCAACATTGGCAAGTCGTTTTTCAATATGGACCTTCGTGAATCGACATCCAACTCCGCGGCTCCCTCAACACGGTACCTGGAAAAGGGCGATTTCCTGAAATTGTCTAACCTGACACTAAGCTACAACGTGGGGAATCTCGGCGGCATTAAAAATGTGAATGTATCGCTCACGGGACAGAACTTGTTTGTCTTTACGGGATATAGCGGCTTCGATCCGGAGGTCAATACCGATGGCGCGGCAAATGACATTCCATCACTCGGTATTGAATACCTGCCGTATCCACCGGCGAGGACGTTTCTGCTCGGCCTTAATTTTTCATTGTAAAACATTGGAATCATGAAGACATTAAAAATATATCTTGTATTTGTATGGGCCGTGGCGGGATTATCCTTTTCCTGCACGGATCTGAACGAAGAGCTTAAAAGTGAATTGGAACAAGGAACTTCGAACGTAAATGTGGCCGACTTACTGACCGGTGCATACACCGCCCTTTACACCCCTTACCATCAGGACCAGCGGTGGGTACTCGAAGAGATCTCAACGGACGCCGCGATGGCCCCTACACGGGGCGGCGACTGGGACGATAACGGTATTTACCGCGCCATCCATCAACATACCTGGAATCCCGACAACTCATTCATGAACAGTACCTTCAATAGCTTGCTTACCGTGCAGTTTCAGGCATCGAACGTACTCCGGAATGATCCCTCTGCCAGACAGGCGGCCGAAGCCCGGTTTTTGCGTGCGCTGAGTATGTATGACGTGCTGAACCTGTGGGGCATGGTGCCTTATCGCGAAGATCTGGAGGACTTTAAGGTGCCTCCGGTAACCCTCCAAACGCAGGAAGCCATTGATTTTATTGCCAGCGAATTGAATGCCATCATGAACGACCTGCCCAGCACCGGCGCAGCTTACGTGGCCAACCAGAATGCCGCCCGGACGTTACTCATGAAACTATACCTCAACAAAGGAGCGTTCCTGAACCGCGAGAACCCGGCGTTTGATGCGGCCGATATGAACCAGGTGATTGCGCTGGCCAATGAAATCACGGCCAGCGGCCGGTACCAGCTATCATCACCGGGGAAGTATTTCGATAATTTTGCGCCAAACAACGATGCGGTTTCCACAGAGAATATCTTTACGCTCTACAACGAATTCGGTGTACGGGGCGGAAGCGTGGACCGCACGTGGAATACCATTGCCCATTACAACATGACGCCGGGCGGGTGGAACGGATGGTGCACGTTATCAGATTACTACGATTTATTTGAAGAAGGCGATGAACGGGTAGGCATTTACTACGAATATCCTGCCGATACGATGGCTAATCCGGGTAAACGACGCAATGTAGGTTTCCTGGTCGGCCAACAATATAACTTGAGCAACGATGCGCCGCTAATGGCCAGGAACCCTTCTTCGCAACCACTGGTATTTACGCCGGAGGTCACACTCCGTACGTCGGGCGCCACGCTCGAAACCGCTGGTATCCGGGTGATGAAATATGCATTTGACTACAGTGTGCCTTCCGGTCAACGGAATAATGACTGGGTGGTATTCCGGTATGCCGACGTATTGCTGATGCAGGCAGAGGCTATACTGCGGGGCGGTTCGGGCTCGGGGACCGATGCACTTACCCTGGTGAACAATATCCGTGAAAACCGGGGTGTGGCACCGTTTACTAGCCTAACGCTCGACAACCTGCTCGATGAGCGGGGTCGTGAGCTGTACTGGGAGGGCTGGAGAAGGCAGGACCTCATCCGGTTTGGTAAATTTCTGGAACCCTGGCAGGAAAAACCTGCCGATGCGGGCCCGCACACGCTGGTTTATCCCATACCGAGCCAACAAATAGCCGTAAATCCGAACCTGGAACAGAATCCGGGATACGAATAACGGCTGGCTACGGCCGGAAAAGATTAAGCCACCATAAGCTGGTCACTGACGCCAGCTTATGGTGGCTTTCTTTTTTGTTGTAATTTTTTATGGCTGATTATCAAACGGTTGAAAATATATACACTACTATGTATTGCATAGTACAAACTAAAACATATATCTTTGTATTATGATAGTAGATAACACGCAAACCCAAATGAGGAAGGGGATACTCGAATACTGTATCCTTTCGATTATCTCGCGGGGCGAGATATATGCCTCAGACATCATCGGCGAGCTTAAGAAGGCCCGGCTGCTGGTGGTAGAGGGTACCTTATATCCTTTGCTTACCCGGCTTAAGAACAACGGGCTGCTTAGCTACGTTTGGAAAGAATCGACGTCGGGTCCGCCGCGCAAGTATTACCAGATCACGCCGGCGGGAACTGACGTGCTCAATAGGTTGGATACCACGTGGGAGGAGTTGGTATTTGCCGTGCAGACATCTACGGCAGGGCGACCACAAGGGGCGGGTAGCGAAGCGCCCGACGATATGGTGGGAAGCGACCCGGAAGCCAACAACTAGCCAAAAGCAAACAGCAAAAAAGCAAACAGCAGAAAAGCAAATAGCAAACAAAAAGACAATAAAAACCACAAGAAAATGAACAGAACCATCATCATTAACATAAACGGCATCGTCTTTCATATCGAAGAGGATGCGTATGACGTGTTGCGTTCCTATATGATCGAGGTGAAGAAGCACTTCGGCAACACGGCAGACAGTCATGAAATTGTGGGCGACATTGAAAACCGGATTGCCGAAATGTTTAACGATCGCATTGTTCAGGGTAAGAAGGAGGTCGTCACCATGCAGGATGTAAATGACGTCATTGCTCAAATGGGGCGTGTAAGCGACTTCGAGACCGACGGACAGGAAGCGGAATACACAACGGAAGAAGGGTACGATTTCCCCCCCGTTAGCGGCGATCGGAAACTGATGCGTGACCCGGACGACAAGGTGTTCGGCGGAGTCTGTAGCGGATTGGGCCATTACTTTGCCATTGAGGCGCGGTGGGTTAGGCTTATCCTGGTGCTGTTGTTCGTCTTTGGCGGCACGGGGTTCCTGCTCTACATTATCCTTTGGATCGTAATGCCCATGGCTCGCACCCGGGCCGATCGGATGGCCATGCGCGGAGAGGCACCGAATCTACAGAATTTCAAACGTAGTTTTCAGGAGGAGATGGAGGGCCTCCGTTCAAATTTTACCGGAGCCGAGGAGGGTATTAAGCGTGGACTCAACTCGGCTGGTAGCTTCATCGTACGTGCGTTTGTTATACTGGTTAAGGTTATCGGCGTATTGATGATTGTGGGATTATGTGGAGGGTTGATCGTGCTGGTGATCGCCATCATCGCCAGTTTCGGTTTTTTCGGTACCGATGCAGATATGGCCATGTTTCCGCTAAACGTGATCGCCCCTGATTTTCGCACGCCGATGCTAATCAGTGCACTGGTTGTGGCTGTTATTCCATTTATTGCATTGGTAGCATTGATTATCCGGATTTTGTTCAACCGGAGTGCAATGGGCCAGTATACCGGATTTACGCTGTTGATTGGCTGGTTAATTGCGGTGGGCTTTACGACCGTATACGCTACCCGCACGCTAAATGACTTCCGCGAGGAAAGCACCGTGGTAGAAGAACAACCGCTGGAGCCATATCCCGTGTTTCACCTGACGAGAAACGACATGACGGTAATCCGCCTCCAGCGCGATTCGGCAGATCGGATATCCAGTATCCGTCAACGAGCCGTCGTCCGCAACCGGAATATCCTTGAAGGGCAAAGCCGTATGTACATGCGTATCGTGAAAGTAGATTCCCTACAGGCGCCTTCACTCACCTATGAGTATTCGGCACATGGCACTACTTATGAACGGGCGGCCGAGCGCGCGGGCAAGATCGACTACGATTTCCAACAACAGGGCGATACGCTGCTGTTTGGCAGCCACTTCAGTATTGCAAAAGACGATTTGATGCGTGACCAACGCGTGTACCTGAAACTGAATATTCCGATGGGTGCCCGGTTGATCATCGACAGAGAGCTGCAACGCCACATCTGGGATCTGCCGTTCAACCAATGTGAGGAAAATTACGGCTATTCGGACCGGCCCAATAAAACCGAATGGGTGATGACAGCGTCGGGCCTGAAATGCGCGATTGCTCCGCCGACACCCGAAGAAACAGACGTTGTCATCGATACGGCCGGCAGGTTGGTTGATAGCTTACCGGCAAATAATTAGGAACCGATGTGCCTGGCAACGCGGATAAATTTTAAAATTATTTCGGTAACGATGCAACTTTTCGGTGATGCAATGCGTCTTACCAACGGTACCCCGGCTCACAAAATAACACAACACAGGGTATTGAACGGCAAATAAACGAACAACACGTAACATGCCTATTTACAGCTGGTTAAAAAGCAATTGCTTTTTGATAGGGGTGGGTTATGTAAAGCGAAAACAACAATGAAACACATTTATATATGGATAACCACCCTTCTCGTTATTTATGGCGTGGGGGTGGAAGCCCAGGAAGCAACACTTACAGGTAAGGTAGTTGACGAGCAGCAACAGCCGCTCGACCTGGCCACGGTACACCTGTTGAATGCCAGCGATTCGTCGGTACTGCGTACTGTTTTTGCCGATGAGGAAGGGGGGTTTTCATTTACGGGTACTGCACAGGGTAGCTATCGTGTCATGGCAGTACTTGTAGGTTACGATGACGTGGTCAGTGAGCCGTTTGCGGTGGCCATCGGCGAAACGGCCAAAGATATCGGGTCGCTAGTACTTCGAAATGCCAACACGGTGTTGGCTGAAGTGACCGTGGACGCCCCTCAGCGTCCATTGGTGGAGCGTCGGGCCGATATGCTGGTAGTCAATGTGGAAAACTCAACATTGGCGGCCGGCAATACCGCAATGGACATCCTCGAACGTTCGCCCGGAGTGACCGTAGACAAGGATGATAACGTAAGCCTGATGGGTAAGCAGGGCGTTACCGTGATGATTGATGGCCGGCAAACCCATCTTTCATCCGAACAGTTGGCCAACTTTCTGCGGAACACGGATGGCAACACCATCAAATCCATCGAACTGATTACCAATCCGTCTTCCAAATACGATGCGTCGGGTACCGCAGGGATGATCAATATTGTACTTAAGAAAAATCGCCTAGCAGGCACCAACGGTTCCCTTACCCTGGGCGCAGGCTACGGAATCGGCCATAAGGCAAACACATCGCTCAACCTTAACCATAAGGAGGGCCCTGTGAATGTGTATGGCACCTATAGCTACATGAATAACAAGGGGGGGCAGGAATTTGATATTTTCCGGTCGATTTCATTGGCCGGTGGTGCCAATACGGATTTTCAGCAATACACCGACTTTATACGGCATAATTCAAGCCACTCCTACCGCGCGGGGGTCGACTATCAGACGTCTGACCGGAATGTGATTGGCGTATCATTCAACGGCTATGCCAGTGGTAACGACAACGATAATTCGAGCCGGACACTCATTGGACAAACCATCCTGTCGCCCGATTCGACCCTCACGACTTCTTCCGCTTTCGATGGAAGTTATACCAGTTTTGCGGTTAATGTAAACAATCAGTTTACCATCGACACGAATGGGCGTAAATTAGTGGCTGACGTGGATGTCTCGCGGTTTTCGAACCACAATAAAGCGCATTATAACAACACGCTTTTCCTGCCATCCGGCGACATGAAAGACCAGCCGCTGCTTTCACGCAGTGATATGCCTACCATTATCGATATCCGCGTAGCCAAGGTGGATTACACCCATCCGGTCGGAAAGGATAGCAAGATAGAAGGCGGTTTGAAATACAGCAACGTGGCATCCGACAATGATATGCGTTTTGAAAACCAGGAGGGAGGCGTGTGGCAGAATGCCGAGAACCGGACCAACCATTTCGTATATGAAGAACAAGTGGCGGCGGCGTACCTTAACTACCATACCCAGCTGGGTAAATGGGGTATCCAGGCCGGACTCCGCAGCGAGTATACCGTTTCTGACGGCAACTCCATTACGTTGGCCAATCGCATCAAGCGTGATTACCTCGACTTTTTCCCCAGTGTGTTTGTGAATTACAACGTTTCTGATAACCATCAGCTGGGTTTTTCCTATAGCAAGCGCATCAACAGGCCAAATTACGGGAACCTGAATCCCTTCGAGTACTTCCTCGACCAGTATACGTTTGAACGGGGCAACCCATATTTACGGCCGGAGTATACCCATGCGTTCGACCTGTCGTATACCCTGTTGCAACGTTATAACCTGAGTGCCGGCTACAGCCGTACCAACGATGTGATTGCCGAGTCGATGAATCAAAACGATGAAACCAAACAAACCTGGGTGTCGCGGGATAACCTGGCTAAGCAGGATATCTGGTATGGCAATGTGAATGCACCGGTAAAAGTGGCAAAATGGTGGGATACCAACACGAATCTGAATGCCTTTTACATGGCCTTTGATGGGCCGTTGAATGGGCAACACCTTCATCAAGGTCAGTTTGCATGGCAGTTGCGCAGCAACCACACCTTTACGATATGGCCAACCTTCACAGCAGAAGCCTCGGCCAACTACCAATCATCATTGATATACAGCGTATACCGCATAGGTGCGCAATGGTCCGTCGACGCAGGCTTGAACAAATCATTCTACAATAAGAAAGTAAACCTGAAATTTTCGGTCACCGATATATTTGATACCCGTATTCAGGATGTGCGGACCCGTTTTGGAGGTTTGCATGCCGTCATTAATCAGAAAAATGAAACAAGGGTTGCGCGGCTTACCCTAACCGTCAACTTTGGTAACCTCAAGAACGGCGCCCGCCGGGAGGCCCAGAGTGAGGAGAAAAGCCGTGTCAGTATGCCTTAGTGTGTTTGGGCATATAAATTTGTGGTTCACCGCCGCCGATGGGAATCGGCGGCGGTTTTTTTGTCCGAAATCGTTATGTTTGCGTAGATGCACGATGCCGGAAGCATATGGTGAGACCAGTAATAGCAATCCTCTCTACACTCGGCTGCCTTACCGTGGGAGTCATCGGCCGGGCACAGGAAATCCCGCGCATCGGTGCTCCCCTGGTACAGCAATACACGAAGTCCGACTACAAAGCAGGTAACCAGAACTGGGCGGTTGCAGCAGGCGAAAATGGCATTATGTACGTTGCCAACGCCGACGGATTGTTGGTATTTGACGGCCAGTATTGGACGCTGCACCCGCTACCCAATGGGAGTACGGTACGGAGCGTAGCCGTAGATAGCACAGGCCGTATCTACACCGGCGGTTTGGGCGAGTTTGGTTATTGGGAGGATGCCGGTTATGAGCAGATACGTTACCAATCGATCAGCCAACTGCTCGACAAGGAGCAACGGGTGCCCGATGAGGTGTGGAAAATCATTGTAGACGGCGACCGTGTGCTTTTCCAGACGTTTTCTACCTTATATATCTATAAAGATAACAGCCTCCATCCGGTACGCGGCGGCGGCCAGCCTTTTCTCTTTGTGCATCAGGCTCGGGATCGGATCTTTATTGAATTGATTCCCTCGGGGCTTCATGAACTGTCGGGCGATAAGTTGGTTCCGCTCAAAGACAAGGATGTGTTACACGACGCGAATATTTTGTCTATGCTGCCCTTTGGCACCAACGAGGTGTTGATAGGCACATCCAAGTCGGGGTTGTATCTTATGGATAGTACGGGCACTATCCGCAAGTGGGACAATGCCGCCGATGGTGTGTTAAAAGCAGCACAGCTTAATAACGGGCTGAAAGTGATGGACCACTATTATGCATTCGGTACCATCCTCGGTGGAGTGGTCGTGATTGATGAGCGCGGTCATCTAGTTCAGCACCTTCATAAAGGCAACGGCCTGCAAAACAACACGGTGCTTGGCATGCATCTGGACCACCAGCGGAATATCTGGGCAGGGCTCGACAATGGTGTAGACCGAATCGAGATAAACGCGCCACTGTATTATTACGCCGACAATACGGGTAGCATTGGCACCGTTTATGCCGCACGTATTTTCCAGGGCAACATTTACCTCGGCACCAATCAAGGGTTATTCTATAGTCCCTGGGTTGTCGGCGAGGGTTATCACCCGTTTTCCTTTTCACTGGTAGCCGGCTCGCAGGGCCAGGTATGGGACCTCACCGTAGCCAACGGCGAACTTTTGTGTGGCCATAATGACGGTACGTTCAAGGTGTTGGGCGACCGGCTTGTGAAATTATCGCCGATTACCGGTGGTTGGACGCTCCAGCAAGTGGCCGGGCGGCCGAATACCTTGCTGCAAGGTACGTATACGGGCTTAGCCGTTTTTGAACGGACCAAGCAAGGGTGGCAGTTTTCAAACCGTGTGGGTGGGTATAGTGACCCTACGCAGTTTATTTTACCTGTATCGGCTACCGATGTATGGGCCAGTGGTTACAAAGGGTTGCGCCACCTGACGCTGGATACACGGTTGCAGCAGGCAATCGAAATCCAGACCTATGACACGGCGAGCGGGCTGCCTCCCGGTATGTTCGTCAACGTACTGGAACTGGCGGGTAATCCCGTGTTCGCTACGGACAGTGGTTTTTACCGGCATGACGAGATTACCGACGGGTTCTATCCGTACGACCAATTGAATGCACAGTTGGGTTCGTTTGCCTTTTCCAACCGGATTATCCGTGCCGACAACGATCGGTACTGGTTTATCAACCGCGCACGGATAGCACTGGTTTACTTTGGCCCGAGAGGGGAGGTACAGGTAGACTCCACCCGATTTGCGGCGCTCAACGGACGCATGATGAAGTTTTATGAAAGTATTAATCGGGTAAAGGACGACCTGTACCTCATCAGCCTCGACGACGGCTTTGCCATCTATCAGGCCTCAGATTCGATCGCACCAGGAGAACGCCGCCTTCCGTCACCGCTTATCCGGGCAATGCGAAATATCACCGACAGCCTTTCGGATAAGTGGTACGCCATAGGCACCCATCCGGAAATCCCCCACCAACACAATAATGTCCGCATCAGTTACGCCTTACCATGGTATAGTGCCGTACCGATGCAATACCAATTTTACCTGGAAGGATATTCCCGTACCTGGTCGGAGTGGAGTGAGGCCGCCCAGAAGGAGTTTACCAACCTAAGGCAAGGGAACTATACGTTCAAAGTGCGTGCAAGGACGGCGGAAGGCATGGTGTCTGATATCGCGGCATTGCAGTTTACCATTATGCCCCCCTGGTGGTTATCTTGGGGCGCCTGGGTGGGTTATGCACTGCTGCTTGTTATTTTGCTGATAGCCGGCCGTGGCTGGTACCGGCGTAAAATAAGGAAGCACCGCGAACTTATACAGGCCAATATGGCAAAGAAGCAACGCGATTTACTGGCAAGGGAAGCCGAAGACAATGAACAGCGCCTCGTTAAGCTGAAGAATGAACAGCTGGAACGGGAACTGGCCAGCAAAAACCGTGAGCTGGCCAATACGACCATGAGCATTGTCTATAAGAATGAGTTATTGAATAATGTGCACGATGAGCTGCTGCAACTGCACGACAACGCGGGGCAGAAATTATCGAATGACCAGCTCCGTAAAATCAACAAAATCATAGAGGACGCCCGGAGTGATGAACGCGACTGGCATGTTTTTGAAGAGAGTTTCAACGAAGCACATGAGAATTTTTTCAAAAAGCTTAAAGCAGAATATCCGGAGCTGGTACCCAACGACATGAAGCTCTGTGCCTACCTGCGGATGAATATGAGCAGTAAAGAGATCGCCTCGCTGCTCAATATTACCACCCGTGGTGTGGAGATCAGGCGATACCGGTTGCGGAAAAAACTTAACCTAACCTCAGGTAAGAACCTGACGGAGTTCCTGATGGAAGTCTGAGCTTCTTCTATTAAAGTTGCGTTTTCGAGCAACTTTATCTAAGTTTGCACCATAATTATGGATAGATTATGGCCAAAGCTTCAGAAGTAAAAAGTGGTAATATTCTGCGTTTCAACGGTGAGTTGGTGTCTGTCGAGGAGTATATTCATCGGACCCCCGGAAACCTGCGTGCATTTTACCAAGCCAAGATGCGCAATGTTAAAACGGGAAAACTCGTAGAATACCGTTTTCGCACCGATGAAGAAGTTGAGATTGCGCGGGTTGAAACGAACGACTATCAGTACCTTTATGAGGACGGTGATACGTTCGTAGTCATGGATAACACTTCATTCGAACAATTCAATATTCCAAAACAGCTTTTCGGCGACTCGGCACGTTTCCTGAAAGAGGGCATGCAGGTGTTGGTGGCCATGGAGAGCGAGGAACCGATTATGGCGCAGGCACCCACCACGGTCGAGTTGGAAGTGACGTACACCGAACCTGCGGTAAAAGGAGATACCTCAACCAATGCCTTGAAAAATGCGACCGTTGAAACGGGGGTAGAAATCAAAGTGCCGCTTTTCGTCAACCAGGGGGATAAGGTGAAGGTAGATACACGCTCCGGTGGTTATGTGGAGCGGGTGAAATAATCCCGTGGCCTGCTGCCTGATATGCATCCGTCAACAAAGCCGGAACTACGAAAAATATACCGCGAAAAGCGAATTGGTCTTTCGGACGAACAGTTCAGGCAATTGAACGATCAGCTCATGATGCAGGTGGAAGCATTGGAGATGCAACCACGGTGGACTGTACACCTCTTCTTACCTATCGCAGGCAACCAGGAACCGAATACTTATGCGATTGCCGAATGGTTACGCAAACAGTACCCGGACATCCGGTTGGTGCTGCCAAAAACCGAGCGGGGAAGTAATCGGATGAACCACGTGGTCTGGGATGCGAAGACCACATTGGAACCTAACGATTGGGGTATACCCGAACCTGTGGCAGGAACGACCGTACTACCGCAGGATATTGACGCAGTTTTCTTGCCCTTGCTGATTTTTGATGAGCAGGGGAATCGAATCGGATATGGCAAAGGTTTCTATGATCGATTCCTGACGGAATGCCGTCCTGCAACCCGAAAAATCGGAATATCGTTGTTCGAAGCGGTGAAGGTCATCACGGACGTGTCTGCGCATGATGTGGCCATGGACCTGTGCGTTACACCCACCCGGATATGGTCATTCAATACAACACCCTAAATTTAATCGTATTGTCTATTTGCCGGAGTTGCCGGAGTAACTGTTTGTCGTACTGCGTATCGACATCGGTCACGGCATAGCCGATATCACCTTTAGTCATCAGGAACTGGGCCACAATGTTGATGCGGTTTTCGGCAAAGACCTGATTGATTTGAGCCATAACCCCCGGAACGTTGCGGTGAATATGCAGCAGCCGGTGGGCCTTGTCCATTTTGGGCAATGGCAGGTTGGGGAAATTCCGGCTGAGGTACGTGTCGCCTTTGTTAATGAAGTCGGCCATGCGGCGCGGGATGAATTCACCATTGCGTTTCTTGTCTTTTTTGTCGTCAAAAAGGACGATCCCTTTTTCGTTGCAGATGTCGCGGTTTACGCGGTGTTTGCTGTCGCCCAGGTAACCAATGGTCTTGAGCTTATCGGCCCTGGCCAATTGTTCGTCGGCAAGGATGACATCTTTACCCAACAGCAGCATGCCGACATCTTTAACGTATTTCTCTTCGAACGTTTGCTTGGTACGGATGGAAAAACCATCCCGCTTTAGTATGTGTGCAGCGATTTCGGGCACGTCACCTACAATGAGGCAGAGGATACGGTTTTTCGGATAGGAAATGGCGCGCGGAAGATCGTTGACATAGAGGAATTCGTCGAAGCTTGGTGTTACGTGGTCTGCTTTTTCCGACACGCTTTTGCGTTCGATGTTTTCGGTAAAGGCAAAGAAACGCGCTATCATCCCCGACTCTTTCAATTGGAAATCGGAATAACCATCGCCAATGCCGTAGATTTTGCCGGGTAGTTGCAGTTGCTGGAGGAGTTTCACTTTGCCTCCTTCCTCCGACAGCGGGTTGCCGTCGTCATATCCCGTAATGTTGCCCTGTTCATCGAAGGTGAACGTATTGGCGTACACATTTTCTTTCTTGATGTGGTAGGGAATCACCACCGGGAAGATGAACTCCTTGAATCCGCCGGAAACAATCAATACGCTGTCCGCATTTTTCTTGAAGAATTCCTTGTTCCGGGAAAAAGACCGTGACACTTTCTTTTTTAAAACCCAGATCAATTTTGCGAGGTGCTCGCGGTTGGCCTCCAACAGCTTAACACGGGCAGCGAGACTCTCGCGAAACGATAATTGACCGTTCATCGATAAGTTGGTAAGCCGTTCTATCTCTTCGTACACCAGCTCTTTTGCCGGGTGGTTAGCCAGAGAGATGCGGGCCAGTTCGTCTAATGCCTCCACCTGGGTGAAAGTGCTGTCAAAATCAATGATGTAGTAATTCTTCAATGTATATCCTTATTTCAGTGCTGTACAAATTTCGCGCAGCGTGTTGTCTATCGGTTTGAACGTCATGCCTGTAGCGGCAACCACTTTTCGGTTTGAAAAACGCAGTCGTTGGCGCGCTGATCTAGCGGTTTCGCGGGTGATCAACGGGCGTTTCCCTGTAAATCGTGCCAATACGCCGGCGGCACGCCAGGCAATACCAAGCATCCAGGGCGCAGCCCGATATTTGGGCGCCGGCACCCCCAGGTAGCTGCTGCATCGCAGGAGGAGTTCCTGGTGAGTCATGTTGACATTGCTCAGCAGGAAGCGTTGCCCGGTGATGGCCGGGTTATCCATCAATAGTATCATCGCTTTGGCGGTGTCCTCCACATCGATGAGGCCGACCGAGCCGTCGGGATAGAAATTAAGCCCCTTACGAAGCAACATAAAGATGGCTCCGCTTGAATTGTTGCCTTCGGAGCGGGCCGAGGGGCCGATGATGAGCGCCGGATTGACGATAACCGCATCCAATCCCTCGGCAATTCCCCGCCATACTTCCATTTCGGCTTCATATTTGGCGACAGCGTATCCGGGCTGGTGGGGTGTATATTCCCAAAGGTCGTCTTCCGTTGCTTCTTCATTGCGTTTCGCCTGGCCTAGCGCAGCGATGGAACTGACATGCAACAGCCGTACATGGTGTTGCAGGGCGAGGTTGACCACGTTTGCCGTGCCGGCAACATTTACGACCATTAACCTCCGCCGATCGGCGGCATCGTAGGATATCATGCCGGCACAGTGGTAGACCTTCGAAACACCGGGAAAGGCATCACTTAACGCAAAGAAATCACAGATGTCTGCATCGACCCATTGAAGCCCCGGCCGGCCATTGAGCTCCTGAGGGATAATGGAAGTTGCGCGCCTGGTAGCCCGGACTTCCACGTTCGCGGCGAGTAATTGCCTGATGAGCATCGATCCAAGAAAACCTGTACCTCCAGTTACTAAAACCACCGTCTCAGCATAGTTTGATGATAATGCTTCAAAAGTAAGGTAATAAATGGATATTTCCGCTACAAAAAACTTTCTCATGGCAGCGGAGAGATCGATAAACATAGCGTAGCGATTTCATTGATGCAAAAAAAAGCAAACCAGATATCAATAATTTATCTAAGTTTGCCAAACAACGAACGACTATCATGTCCCTATCAGTTTTCTTTTCATCGCTCTCCGCCCAGCGTTTTACGCCCGATACCGGGTTCTTCCGATCGCAGATCGGCGCCTCCGTTCGCATGTTCGACGGTGATTTTCCGGATTTGGAAGAGGAAAAGCCGGATTTGGCGTTGTTTGGGGTGCTGGATGACCGCATGGCCGTGGGTAACTTGGGGTGTGCGGCGGGGGCGGATATTGTCCGGACCGAACTTTATGCACTTTACCAGGGCGATTATAAGTTGCGGTTGGCTGATCTGGGCAATATCCGGGCGGGCGAGACCGTGACCGATACGTATGCGGCGGTGAAAACGGTGTGTGCAGAACTCATCAAATCAGGCATCGTTCCTGTCATCATCGGCGGCGGACAAGACATTACGTACGCGCAGTACCTCGCGTATGAAAAGCTCGAACAACGCGTGGACGTGTCTATCGTAGATTCCCGGTTTGACATTGATCAAGACCAAACGGAAAGCGCTCCATTGAACGCACAGACGTACATTAACCACATTATCCTGCATGAGCCGGATTATTTGTTTAACCTGAATAACCTGGCGTACCAGACTTATTTCGTCAGTAAGGAATCCATTGCCATGTATGAGAAGCTTTATTTCAATGCGTTGCGGCTCGGCATGATTGCAGGTCAGGTGGATCAGGTGGAGCCGGTTATCCGGTCGGCCGACATGGTAAGCTTTGATATGGCCGCGATACGTTACTCCGACGCCCCAGGAAGCGCACATGCAACGGCCAATGGGCTATTTGGTGATGAAGCCTGTCAGATTTGCCGGTATGCGGGGATGAGCGACAAGCTCACTTCCATCGGCTTTTACGAGTACAATCCCACGCTCGACAGCAGTGGCCAGACCGCCATGCTTCTGGCGCAGATGATCTGGTACTTCATCGACGGTTTCTATAGCCGCAAACACGATGCACCGCTCGTGCCCAAGTCGGCTTACATTACCTACCGTACAAGCGTGCATAACGATGCTTACGAACTGGTATTTGTGAAAAGTAAAAAATCCGACCGATGGTGGATGCAGGTTCCTTATTCCGGGTCGAAATCGGTCAACGAACGGTATTACCTGGTGCCCTGCCGCTACGAGGATTATCAAACCGCTGTTTCGGGCGAAATGCCGGATCTATGGTGGAAAACGCACCAGAAATTAATCTGAGGCCTACCCGAACACGGCTTGAAACACCTCTTCCACGCGGGCTACGGCCTTGATGTCGATGTTGTACTTGCTGCGATCCAGCCCTTTGGCATTGTACTTAGCAAGGTAAATGATCTCAAACCCTAGTTTTTCTGCTTCGGCTATCCGTTGCTCGATGCGATTCACCGCCCGTATCTCGCCGGAAAGGCCAACCTCACCTGCAAAAGCCACTGTAGCAGGTACGGCAATGTCTTGCTGAGAGGAGATGATGGCCACGATAACGGCCAGGTCGATGGCCGGGTCTTCCACCCGCAGGCCGCCGGCGATATTGAGGAATACATCTTGGGTGCTGAGGCGGAATCCAAAGCGTTTTTCAAGGACAGCCAGCAACATATTCATCCGCCTGGTATCGAATCCGGTAGATGAGCGCTGAGGCGTGCCATAGGCCGAGTTGCTCACCAACGCCTGCACTTCGATAAGCATGGGCCGCAGCCCCTCCAGCAGTACAGCAATGGCGGTACCGCTGGTGCCGTCTTCGCGTTGCGAAAGGAGAATCTCCGATGGGTTGCTCACTTCACGCAGGCCGGAACCCTGCATTTCATAAATGCCCAGTTCGGAAGCCGATCCGAATCGGTTTTTCACGGCGCGCAAGATGCGGTAAGCGTGATGGCGATCACCCTCAAACTGCAGCACGGTATCGACCATGTGTTCGAGCACCTTCGGGCCGGCAATACTGCCGTCTTTCGTGATATGGCCAACGATGAATACCGGTATATTCGTTTCCTTGGCAAAACGGAGGAGCTCGGCGGTACATTCGCGTACCTGCGATACGCTGCCCGGGGCAGAGTCAACCTGGGCCGAGTGCAATGTTTGGATGGAATCGATGATAACGATATCGGGCACGACCGATTGCATCTGGGTAAAGATATTGGCCGTTGCTGTTTCGGTAAGGATGTAACAATTGGCCTGCGATGCCTGGGAAATGCGTTCCGCCCGCATTTTGAGCTGTTGCTCACTTTCCTCTCCCGAGATATACAGGGTCCTGGCCTTCAAGGTGAGGGCGAGCTGTAGCATGAGTGTGGATTTGCCGATGCCCGGCTCGCCACCAACGAGCACCAGCGATCCGGGCACAATACCACCGCCCAGTACGCGGTTCAATTCGCGATCGGGCGTAACCAGCCGGGGCTCGGTGATATGCTCGATCTCATGTATTACGGCGGCTTTGCGCGATTGTTTTTTGGTGCCTGTGGTAGTCCGCCATTCGGGCGTGCGGGCGCCCGGGCGTGCGACTACCTCTTCCACAAACGTATTCCATTCGTTGCAAGCGGGGCATTTGCCGAGCCATTTGGCAGACTCGTATCCGCAATTTTGACAAAAAAAGGAGGTTTTTGTTTTAGCCATTGTTAGTTCTCTTGGGCAGCCATTACGCGCAACACATTCTCGCCGAGGATTTTTTGGACATCGCTTTCGGTATACCCCCGTTGTAGGAGGCCTGCTGTAAGGTTCGGGAAATCACTGCAATCATCGAGCCCGACCGGGGTAGAAGACATTCCGTCGAAGTCGCTACCGATGCCTACGTGATCGATACCTGCGGCTTTTACCATATAATCAATATGATCAAGCAGCAATGAGAGGGGCGGGCGCAACTGTTTTTTCGCGGCCGCGGGCAGTCGGTTGAATTTGGCGTCGCTCGAACGCTTTACGCTGTCTTGGGTTGTGACGTATTTTTCGTACAACCGGTTGATTTTCGTGTAATGCGTGGGGTCCAGAAAACCCGAATAGAAATTAAGGCAAATGACACCGCCATTCTCGGCGACGGCTTTAATCTGATCGTCTTGCAGGTTACGCGGATGGGCCATCAGGGCGTATGCGTTGCTATGCGACACAAGCACAGGCTTGGCGGTTGTCTCCATCGCATCAAAAAAAGTCTGCCGGCCCACGTGCGAGAGGTCCACCATCATACCCAGTTCGTTCATTCGTCGGATTACCTGCCGGCCGAAATCCGTAAGCCCCTTATGTTTCAATTTGCCGGGGTTACGGGTCTCATCCGTAGCCGAGGTCGCCCATTCAGTGCTATTATTCCAGGTAAGGGTGAGGTAGCGTGCGCCACGGGCAAACAGGCTGTCCAGGTAATCTAAGCGGCCTTCGATCATGTGTCCGCCTTCCACACCGATCATTGCGGCAATCTTCCCCTGGCCGGTGATGGCCCGTATGTCACGGGGCGTCTTCGCAAGGGCGATTTCCGCCGGGTAATTTTGTATGACAGACATCAAGCCATCAATTTGCTTATTGGCGTAGGCAAACGCGGTGCCGTTACCATACTTTTCATCGCACCACACGGAGAAAATCTGTACGTCGATACCACCTTCCTTAACGCGGGGAAGATCGGTATGGCCTGAGTTTATCCGTTTGCCGATGTCTTTGCCCCGCATAACCGATTGATAGAGGACATCGTTGTGCGTATCGATAACAAGTGCAGCGCTATGGATGCGCTGTGCATCCTGAGCAAACAGTTTGCCGGCACAGAAGACCGTCGCGAATAACAGTATATTTTTATTCATAACGAATTTATTTGGCCCTAACTGCTTCATAGATGATGTCTTGTATCCTACTGCGTACATTCAGCTCATACAGCTTGGTGCTTACCACCGGATGTACCCGGTTGGAAAGGAAGATATAAATCAATTGCTCCTCCGGGTCAATCCATATACAGGTGCCGGTATAGCCGGTGTGGCCGAATGTAGCGGCCGATGCCAACCGGGAGGGATATGCTTTGCTGGTGTCGGGCTCACTCCGGTCAAACCCGAGTCCACGTCTGCTGGTTGCCGATTGTTTAGACGTAAACATATCCACCGTTTCTGGTTTGAAATACCGGTCGCCCCCGTATTCGCCCCGATTGAGCAGCAATTGCCCATAGATAGCCAGGTCGTTTGCCGTAGCGAAAAGGCCGGCATGGCCGGCAATGCCGCCTGCCATGGCTGCGCCCTGGTCGTGTACATAACCTTGCAGCAGGGTCTTGCGGAATGTTTTATCGTTTTCGGTAGGCACGATGCGCTGCTTCGGGAAGCGCTGCCGCGGAAGGTAACCGGCCGTTTGCATGCCCAGCGGGCGGTAAAATTCCTGCTGAACATACTCCTGGATAGGTATGCCCGTTTGATGCTCGGCCACTTCTTTCATCACGTACATGCTGATGTCGCTATATACATAGGTTCCGGTGGGATTGAGTTTTGACTGGAGCATGATGGGCCACATCACCTCTTCGTAGTATCCGGTGCGGATATAGCAACCATCGGCGACTTTCACGGCGTAGGCAGCCGAGGAGTCGGTGCTGAGGTCGTCGGGCTTAAGTTCCCGGTAAAATGGAATAAAGGGAATGAAGCCGGCTTCGTGGAGCATCACGTCGCGCAAAACAGTACCATTTTTATTGGTGCGCTGGGCCTGGAGCAGGTAGTGGCCCATGGTGCTGTCGAGGTTGACGATGCCGCGCTCGGTGAGGCGCATGATGGTAGGCGTGGTTGCCGTGATTTTCGTTATGGAGGCCATATCGAAAATATCTGAAATGCTGGTCGGCGCTTCCTTTTCATACGTATGATAGCCATAGGCCTTCTCGAAAATCACCTTACCGCTCTTGACGGCCATGACCACACCACCGGGGATAGCCCGCTCGCGGATGGCTTCATCCATGACGTTGTCGATATCGGTTTCGAGTTGCACCCGATCGATCGGAGTGGGTGCAGGGTCGCCATAAGCCAGCCGGGTCTGCGCTGTGGTGTAGCCGGCCCCGGTGGCATACCGGGGGGAGAACGATTGCGGCAGCCTGGCCGTACAAGCGAGCCCCCCGAAGAGCGACATCGCGGCATCGGCCGCCGATGCTTGCGTTTTCTCGGGAGTCCATAAAATCGGAGCATGGATAAAGTCCAGCTCCCTTAATGCCGTGCCGGCCCCAAATACCACGAGGATCATTTCTTTGCCCACGGCTTGCGTGGCAATAAACTGCATTAGGCGCTTGTCGGCCAGATCTTCGGCGGTTAGCGCCGCAATAATGGTGTTGCAGAATTTCAGCGTTTCGTCGAGTTGTGGATAGCTGTCGGCCAGTTCCGGTATGGCAAAGTACTCGACAGGCGCATAACGGCTGATTTGTTGGCCGAATGTGTCGAACAGCTGGTCATCCAGCCGGCTGATGAGTGCGATACGCCGTTCAGCCAGGTTGCGTAGCGGGATGATATGAAGTTGGTTGTTTAGTAGGGTGGTTTGGTTTGTCGGTACACGGGTTACGGGTTGAGCGTATAATGCCGCATCGGTATATGCGATGGCTACAAAAACGCACAGTAGCGTAATAATTTTTCTCATAGTAGACGAATATCGGTAATTTGCACAAAAAATAGCGGTCTCTTTTGTTTTTTTGACTGTTTGATTCATTTTAATCGGGTTTGATGTTTCTGGTGAACGCATCTTTTTATATGTTTCTCTCGGCTTTGCAGGACAGGCTTAAGCTGGAGTTTCACTTAAAATCCCTTTCGGAAAGCGCATGCTTATTGTATCCCGAAGGGGAGGAAATTCATATCGTCTATTACCTGTGTGGTGCGGGGCGACGTATACCGGTAGACGGGAATGGCCGATGGATTCATATCGATGAGGATATATGGATTACGCGACCGGATATTTTGCTTAGCCGCATCGCTGCATTGATGGGACAGGTGCCTCGCATCCATGCCCGGGATACGATCATCGCACGGATAGAAAAGCGTATTGCACTATCGTTCCAGCAGGAACATCATTTACAGGTAGCACTGCCGGGGAAATATCGCTATGGGCTTTACCACAACGGCGAACTGGTAGCGGTGGCTGTATTCAGCGGTGGCCGGCGAATGGCCGGCAAGCCGGCGGACTACCGTTCGTACGAACTGCTTCGCTTTTGCCATAAACAGGGTGTACAGGTGGTGGGCGGCTTCAGTAAGCTGCTTGATGGTCTTCAGCGGGATTTTGCCCCGGGAGATATCATGACCTATGCCGATAAGGATTGGTCCGATGGCCGTAGCTACGGCAAGACGGGATTTAAGAAGGTGGAGGAAACCGAACCGCAGCTATTTTGGGTAAATAGGCTTACCATGCAACGGTATTACGAACGTACACTACCGCTGGAGATTCGTGAGAAGGCTAACCACGAACGTTCAGAGGCAGGGTATGTAGCGGTGTACAACAGCGGAAGTATTAAGTTGGTGAAGGGATGACCGTGCTGCCGAAAAACGAATCTAACCTCATCGTTATTCTTGGCCCAACGGCCTCGGGAAAAACGCAGTTGGCGGTTGAGGTATCCCGGCGGATTGACGGCGCGATTATCAGTGCCGACTCCAGGCAGGTATACCGGGGCATGGATATTGGCACAGGAAAAGACCTTGAAGCGTATGGGAATATTCCCTATTTCCTAATCGACGTGCGGGATGCGGGAGATACGTATCACGTAAGCCAATACCGCGCGGATTTCCACGACGCACTGGCCCGGGTTAAACAGCAGGGAAAACGACCGGTGCTGTGTGGGGGTACGGGATTATATATCCAATCCGTGTTGCAGCGTTTTGACTACGGCCATGTACCCGTGGATGTGTCGCTACGCCACGCGCTGGAAACCACGGGAATTGACGTGCTCCGCAGCACGTTGCAGGGCCTGCCTGTGCCACCCGGTTTCGACCCCGATACCAGTACCAGGAAACGGCTTATCCGTGCTATTGAGATCTGTACCTGGTGTCAGCACCACGTGATGCCCCCAGATCGTTATGTCCCTGTGCCCGCCATCATTTTCGGTATCGCTCCGCCTATCGACATCCGCCGGCAACGTATTACCGACCGGCTCCGGGTGCGACTTGACCAGGGGCTTATCGGAGAAGTAGAGCAGTTATTGCAAAGCGGCATACCGCCAGAGCGGTTGATGTACTATGGATTGGAATATAAATACGTGACCCGCTACCTTTTGGGTGAGTTGGATTACGAAACATTTTTCGCCCGGCTCAATACCGAGATTCACCGTTTCGCTAAACGTCAGATGACGTATTTCCGGAAGATGGAAAAGGATGGATTAAACATACACTGGCTGGCCAACGGCCCGGTTGAGGATATGGCCACCGAGGTGATGGCCATATCTGCTATAATTTAATCTCTACCTCTTTCCCGTTGAAGAAATGGAATTCCGTGAGAAAGTATGAAGCAACCGGTTTAACCTTGATCCAGCGGCCGAATTTGAAATACCATTTCAACCGTCGCGAAATAAAGCCCGATTTAAGGTAGGTATAGATATACGGATGCACGCACAATGTAATGTCTTTTTCGTTTTGTTCCTGAAGGATGAAACTCAGGTTGTTTTCGATGTCGTCCATCAAAACGATGCTTGACCGTATTTCGCCCGTGCCATCGCATGCCGGGCACTTTTCGTTGGTCACGATAGTCATTTCGGGACGCACACGCTGCCGCGTGATCTGTACTAAGCCAAACTTACTGGGAGGGAGAATGGTATGGCGTGCACGATCGGCCGCCATGCATTGCTTAAGGTAAGCGTGCAGCTCCTTCCGGTTGGCAGGCTTATGCATATCGATGAAGTCGATGACCACAATACCACCCATATCACGCAGGCGAAGCTGCCGCGCAATTTCTTTGGCTGCCTCCATATTGACCTGCAAGGCATTTTCCTCCTGGTTCTCCTTATTGGCCGTCCGGTTACCACTATTCACATCAATGACGTGCAGCGCTTCCGTATGCTCAATAACCAGATAAGCACCCCCGTGTAGGTTGACCGTTTTGCCAAATGCAGCCTTGATTTGCCGTTCAACGCCGAAATGCTCAAAAATCGGTTCGCGGTGCTTGTATAGCTTAACGATTTTTTCCAGATCGGGCGAAATTTCCTGCACATAAGAACGGGTCTCTTCGTAGATGGCCTGCTCGTTGACATAGATGTGCGAAAATTCGTCAGTCAGGATATCACGCAGGATCGTTGATGTCCGATCCATTTCGCCAAGCACCTTATGCGACGGCTCGGCCGCCCGCAGGCGGCTCGTCAGTATTTCCCATTTTGAGATGAGATCCAACAAATCTTTTTGCAGCTCGGCAACGCCTTTCCCTTCGGAAACCGTTCGTATGATCACACCGAAATTCGTGGGTTTGATACTCTCTACGATTTTCTTCAGTCGATTACGTTCTGTGTTGCCTTTAATCCGCTTGGAAATGGATACTGCACTCGAAAACGGGACGAGTACGACGTACCTTCCCGCGATGGATAAATCCGAACTTAACCGAGGCCCTTTGGTAGAAATGGGCTCCTTGGCTATCTGTACGGGCAGCAGCATATTCCGGGTGAGTACCTCGGATATCTTGCCGGCCTTATTGATGTCCTTTTCTAATTTTAAACTATCGAGCAGCTTCTCTTTGTAACTGCCTTTCTTTACTAGTTTGGTGAGCTTGATGAGCGACTGGACCTGGGGGCCCAGGTCAAGGTAATGAAGGAAAGCGTCTTTCGAATAACCGACATCTACAAATGCGGCATTGAGGCCCGGCATGATTTTCTTTATCCTGCCCAGGTAAATATCCCCTACTGCATAGTTGTTGTTTGCTTGTTCCTTATTGAGCTCTACAAGCTGTTTGTCTTGAAGTAAAGCGATAGTGACTCCCCTTTCGGGAGCCGAATCGATGATTAACTCCTTTACCAACAGCTACTCCTTTTGCAAAGCAGGTCATTATCGGGAACGGCGTCGCCATGCTCCCTCATCTGCGAAAGGATAATAACCTGCTTTGAATGAAAATAAAAAACGTTTAATCCAGATCCCACCAGTCTTCCGGGAATATGTTAAGGGTAGAGTTCTGTTGTGGAAGCGTTAACTATGCCACCCACGCTCATTTATATACCCTATGCCGGAAGCAGGATCGTACGAGGCCAGGTTATTTTTTCTTGTGCCTGTTTTTTCTTAAACGTTTTTTACGTTTGTGGGTAGCCATTTTGTGTCTTTTCCTTTTCTTTCCGCTTGGCATAGCTTAAAATTTTTTAAATGAATAAATTGAAATGATTATTTACTCAATTCATCAATTTTTCGATTGATAAATTGGGTTAGGGTCGGATCAGCTGCCAAATCCCTGCTTTTTTCAAAAGCGGCGATCGCTTCACGATTCAACCCAATGTTTTCGTAACTTGTTGCCAGATAAAAATAAGATTCCGCATCGGGTTGTTGGGATACAACCGTGTTGAACCGATCAATAGCGAGGTCAAACTGGCGTGACTGCATCGAGAATAACCCTAAGCTTTTATTGGCCTCAACGTGAGACGGCTGCACACGAACAACCTCCCGAAGCAGCGCGATGCCGGCCATGGGGTTTGCCGTGCCTGTTACGTAAGCACTGCCCAAACCTACCTTCGCATCCAAACTGGCCGAATCCAACGCCAATGCTTTTTCATAAGCGTTAATGGCGTAATCATTGAGCGCTCCCGCGGTAAGCGTATCCTGCAGGTTGGCGTATGCTGCGCGGTAAGCGTCGCCCGCTTTAAGCCAATTATCAAAGCTGCCGTCGAGTTCAGCAAGATCTTCGTAGATGAAACCCAACGGAGCAGACTTATTTACATCGTCCCATTTGATAGCAAGCTGTTGCAGGAGCGAACGTTTCTCCGCATCGTCCGCATGTTGCAGGGCTGCCTCAATGGCAGCTATCTCCTGGATGATGCCTGGGTTGAGCCCTTCTTTGGCTTTTTGCGATACCGATTCAAAGGTAACCTGAGGCCCGGTGGTGGTCTCCGAAGCAGCATTGTTTTCGTTGACCAGACCTTTAATGGGCTGCGCCAATAAAATTCCCATCAAAACGACGATGGATGTAATGGCGACTACCTGTTTGGTCCGTTGCTGCATGTGTGTGTACGTGTGGAGCCCGCTTGCGCGCAAAAATTACTTATTGCCAGCTTTTACCTTTTCAACGAAAGTTTTAGCTGGTTTAAAGGTCGGCACATAATGTGCAGGGATGATGATGGCGGTGTTTTTTGAAATATTGCGAGCTGTTTTTTCTGCTCGTTGCTTTACGACAAAACTACCGAAACCCCGCACATAAACATTCTCACCCCCAACCATCGCGTTTTTGACAACCTTGAAGAACGCCTCAACCGTTTCCTGAACATCTACTTTCTCCAGACCGGTTTTGTTTGCGATTTCTGCTATAATTTCTGCCTTAGTCATATCTATAATTTTTGTAATTAATTATTTTTCAACACGTAAGCCCTTCGAATGTTGGGGATGCAAAAGTATCGCTTTAAAACGACATCTTAAAATAATTTTGTTAAATTTTTGTAAATGCGCTGGTTGCCGCGCGTGGGCGCTGGCCAGCCTACAACGTTTTCGTGAATATTTATACGAAAACGTTTCCCTAGTCCATCCATTTTTGACTAATATTGGGGATTAAAATACGCAATAGACCTTATTTTTAAAAACTATGGATGGAATACAACAGTTTTCTTTAGCCGGTAAAGTAATAGTGATTACAGGTGCGACGGGGGTTTTGGGCGAATCGTTTGCTCTGGCAACCGCTGCCGCAGGGGCTAAAGTGGCGGTGTTGGGGCGCAACAAGGAGCGTGCGGATGCGCGCGTTGCCGCCATTAAAAAGCAAGGCGGTGAGGCGATCGCCGTCATCACTGATGTATTGGATGAAGTCGCTGTAACCCACGCCAGGAACCAGGTATTGGATGCCTGGGGGACGATAGACGGACTGGTGAATGCCGCAGGAGGAAATATTCCGGGGGCAACGATAGGCCCGGACCAGGACCTTTTCGATGCCAAGATTGCCGACACGCAGAAGGCTGTTGAACTCAATCTCTTTGGCACAGTCATTCCCACACACGTTTTCGGGCGGGTAATCGCCGAAAAGGGCAAGGGATCTATTGTTAATATCTCATCGCTCGCTGCACAGCAGGCGATTACACGGGTAATGGGTTATAATATGGCCAAATGCGCTATTGAAGGCTATACCAAGTGGATGGCGGTTGAACTGGCCCAGCGCTATGGTGACAAAGTGCGTGTAAATGGGATTGCCCCCGGTGTATTCCTTACGGAGCAGAACCGTACATTGCTTACCAACCCCAACGGTTCTTATACGGACCGCGCACAACGGTTCGTTAACAATACGGCCTTCGGGCGTCTGGGCGATCCGACGGAACTCACGGGTGCGTTAATCTTCTTGCTTAGTGATGCGTCGGGCTTCATTTCGGGCGAAACCATTTTGGTGGATGGCGGATTCAATGCCTGGAGCGGGGTTTAGCTATTTAGTCGTAAGTCATTAGTCATTAGTCATAGGTAGGCGAAAAAAGTAAAATAATAAAAGACGTGATAAAAAAACTTGAACAGACGTGGCGGTGGTACGGTCCGGCCGATACGGTTTCATTGCAGGATATTAAGCAGGCGGGAGCAACGGGGATTGTTACGGCGCTGCACCACATTCCCCATGGCGACGTATGGCCACTGGATGACGTTCTTGAGCGGAAGGCACTTATTGAAGCGGCTGGACTGACATGGAGTGTGGTAGAAAGCGTGCCGGTGCATGAGGCCATAAAAACGCGACGGGCCGATGCCGATCGCTACCTCGACAATTACCGGCAAAGCCTGCGGCACCTCGCTGCTGCGGGTATCAAGACGGTCTGCTATAACTTCATGCCGGTACTGGATTGGACGCGCACCCAACTCGACCTGGAGATGGCAGACGGCTCGAAAGCACTGTATTTTGATTGGAATGATTTGGCGGTATTTGATCTTTTTGTATTGAAAAGGGAAGGAGCCGAAGAGGATTATCCCGAGGCAGTAAAGGAAGAAGCCAGGAAGCGATATGACACATACACCCCCGAGGCCATCGAATTGCTCAATAGCAACATATTGATGGGCATACCGGGCGAGCGTAGCATCGAGCTGGAAGAATTGCGCGAAAGTATCCTTGAGTATGCGGCTATCGGCTTTGATGGCCTGCGCGAAAACCTGATTTGGTTTCTGTCGGAGATAGCCGATGTGTGCGAGGAAGAAGGTATCCGGATGACGATCCATCCTGACGACCCCCCTTATCCGATTCTTGGCTTACCACGTATTGCCAGCAATAAGGACGACCTGTTGTACATTATCCGTTCGCTCGACCGGCCTTTTAACGGGATTTGCTTTTGTACGGGATCGCTGGGCGCCGGAGTAGATAACGACCTCCCCGATATTTTCGACGCGGTAAAATCGCGCGTGTATTTCGTGCACCTGCGCAACGTGAAGAAAGATAGCCAGGGCAATTTTTACGAAGCCGACCACCTCGACGGTGACGTGGATATGTATGCGGTGATGAAGGCGTTGGTAGCCGAAAACCAGTTGCGCGGGGAAGCGATACCGTTCCGGCCAGACCATGGGCACCAGATGCTGGACGATATGGACAAGATCACGGCGCCGGGCTATTCGGCCATCGGGCGCCTGCGGGGCTTGGCCGAACTGCGCGGATTGGAGCTCGGCATTACGGGACAGTAATCAAGTAACTTATACGGAGATGGCTTATTTTCTTCACGACGACTTCCTGCTTCAGACGAAACATGCCGTACGGCTTTACCACGACTATGCCAAAGCGCTGCCCATTATCGATTACCATTCGCACCTCCCGCCGGATGCCATAGCATCTGATGAGAAATTCGAAAACATCACGCGCTTATGGCTTGCCGGCGACCATTATAAATGGCGTGCCCTGCGGGTGCTTGGTACCGAAGAACATTACATAACCGGCGGGGCTACCGATCGGGAAAAATTCCGGAAGTGGGCCGAGGCGGTTCCTTATACACTGCGCAATCCGCTGTACCATTGGACGCACATGGAACTCAAGGATCCGTTCGGTATCACCGAACTACTCGGACCCGATAATGCGGATCGGATTTTTGATTCGGCATCGGCGCAGCTGCAGACACCCGGGTTTTCACCTCGTGATTTGCTGACCCATTTTCATGTGGAAATGGTGGGAACGACCGACGATCCCGTAGATGACCTTCGCCACCATCAAACTATCGCCAGCTCAGGTTTTGGGACCAAGGTGTTACCGACGTTCCGGCCAGACAAGGTGTTCCAGCTCAGCAAAGGCGATGACTATCGCCGTTACATCGATCAATTGCAGGCGGCCAGCGGCGTGGCCATTGTCGATTTGGATACCTTATTGGACGCACTGTGGAATCGGCTGTATTATTTCCACAGCCAGGGCTGCCGCATAGCCGATCATGGCCTCAATAGCCTGCCACGGCAGATGGATGTGACTCTTTCATTGGATGAGGTGTTTAAACGGGTGTTGGCGGGCGATGATCGCCTTGCGGCGGAGCATGAGGAAGCATTTACCTTTTTGGTGCTTTCTGAGTTGTGCAAATTGTACCACGACAAAGGTTGGGTACAGCAGTTCCATCTCGGCCCGCTGCGCAATACAAACAGCCGTAAATTACGCGAGCTCGGCGCCGATACCGGATATGACTCCATCGGCGATTTCCGGCAGGCACAGTCCATGCAGCATTTTTTCAATACGTTGGAAGAGGAGGGGCGCCTGGCCAAGACCGTGGTATACAATCTCAATCCTTCGGATAATGCCGTGTTTGCAGCGATGATGGGTAATTTCCAGGCCGCCGGGACCAAAGGCAAGATGCAGTTCGGCTCGGGGTGGTGGTTCCTCGACCAACTTGATGGCATGACCCAGCAGCTGAACACCCTGTCGAATATCGGCCTGATCAGCTGTTTTGTGGGGATGTTGACCGACTCACGCAGTTTCCTGTCGTACTCGCGGCATGAATATTTCCGGCGACTGCTGTGTAACCTGTTTGCCGAAGATATCAACAAAGGACTGTTGCCCGACGACATCGAATGGACAGGAAAGGTAATACAGGACATCTGCTATCACAACGCCCGGCAATATTTCGGCCTATGACTTAAGGGATCCCATAGCCCGAAACACCTCATCCAAACTTTCGAAGACGGCCCGTTTGGTTTTTTCGAGTTCCACTTTTGTGTGCGCTGCAGAGACAAATCCAACTTCGTAACCGGAAGGGCCAAGGTACACACCGCGATTAAGCAGTTCGCGATGGAATACCTTATAATATTCCATACTACTGTGGTCAATGTCGGTCGCGGCCTTGACCTGTTCCTTATCCGTAAACGCAAACCAAAAAATGGAACCGATATGGAATATTTTGAAACGGTAGTTTTTGGCTGTCGCGTAGCGCTGTGTGGCTTCAACGAACTCTGCTGTTTTTTTATGGAGGTTTTTATAGAAATTATTACCCTTGAGTGCCGTCAATTGCGCGATTCCCGCGGCCATGGCTACGGGATTGCCCGAGAGGGTGCCCGCCTGGTAAACTGCGCCCTCGGGCGAAATATGGCCCATCAGTTCGGCCGATGCGCCATAGGCACCTACAGGCATACCGCCGCCAATGATTTTGCCGTAAGTGACGATATCCGGGTGAACCTCGTAATAAGCCGCTGCGCCTTCAAATCCAAGCCGGAACCCGGTAATGACTTCGTCAAAAATAAGCAACGCCCCGTGTTGGCGGGTAATTTCGCGTAAAAAATGAATGTATTCCTTATCCTGAATAAGAAGCCCATTGTTTGCCGGTACACCTTCAATGATGATGGCAGCGATTTGTCCGTCGAATTGAGCGAAGGCAGTTTCAACAGCGCTGCGGTCGTTCAATGGAATAACGATGGTCTCATCGGCAAACGCCTTGGGAACTCCAGCAGAGGAGGTCTCACCGAATGTTACGAGCCCCGAACCGGCCTTCACCAATAAAGAGTCGGAATGCCCGTGGTAGCACCCTTCGAATTTGATGATTTTATCGCGTCCGGTATATCCCCTGGCCAGCCTGATGGCCGACATTACGGCTTCGGTACCCGAGCTGACAAACCGGATTTTATCGATGTACCGGTTGTGTTCGAGGATCAACTCGGCGAGCTCGTTTTCCAGCGCCGTGGGTGCGCCAAAGCTTAGTCCTTTTTCGAGGGTCTGGGTTACCTTTTCACGTATCTTGGGATGGTTGTGACCCAGGATCAGCGGCCCCCATGAGCAGCAGAAATCAATGAATTGATTGCCATCGGCATCCCAAAGATAGCAGCCATCGCCCTTTTCGATAAACAACGGTGTACCGTACACCGATTTAAATGCCCGCACGGGCGAGTTAACACCGCCAGGGAAATACCGTTGGGCCCGCTCGTAGAGCTCGGCCGATTTTTCCCGTACAATATCGTTTCTTTTGCTCGATGGAGGTTGGGATTCGTCACTTCCGCCAAAGGCCTTTTTCAATGCATCTAACATTTCTATAAATCACTCAAACTATGTCTAACGTCTGTTGTCTAGTGTCTGTTGTCTTTCTTATATCCGCCCTAAAGCCATTTGTTTTCCAGCACTTCCTTGGCGTGGTAGGTAAGGATTGCCGTAGCGCCTGCCCGGCGGATTCCGGTAAGGACTTCCATGGTTGCCCGGCGCTCATCAAGCCAACCGTTGCGGGCTGAAGCCTTCACCATCGCGTATTCGCCACTGACATTATAGGCCGCTATCGGGAGGTCGAAACCATCGCGCAGTAGCTTGATGACATCCAGGTAGGCAAGTGCCGGTTTTACCATCAGGAAATCGGCTCCCTCCTGGGTGTCCAATTCGGCTTCAATCAATGCCTCACGCTGATTGGTGGGGTTCATCTGATACGTTTTCTTATCCCCGTGTTTCGGCGCCGAGTTGAGCGCATCGCGGAAAGGGCCGTAAAATGCACTGGCATATTTGGCGGTATACGACATCAGTGAGACCTTGGTAAATCCGTTTTCGTCCAGTACATTGCGGATGTAGCCAATCCGTCCATCCATCATGTCTGATGGTGCCACGATATCGGCACCGGCCCGGGCGTGTGCCAGGGCCATCTGCCCTAAGATGGACAGCGTTTCGTCGTTTAGCACTTCGCCGTTTTCGACCACGCCATCATGCCCATCGCTGCTGTATGGGTCCATCGCCACATCGGTGACGACACATGCTTCTGGAAAATGGCGCTTCACTTCGGCAATCGCGCGGAGATACAAACTGCCTTCCTTTGTGCTTTCAGTGGCGTATTTATCCTTTAGGGATTCGTCGATATTGGGAAATAAATCGAATGCCCGAAGGCCGAGTTCCATGCAGTGCTCTACTTCGCGGAGCAGGCTATCTATCGTGTACCGGTAAATACCGGGCATGGAGGTCACCTCAGACTTGCCATTATTGCCTTCGATAATAAACAAGGGAAATATCAGGTTGGCCGCCGAGATGTGCGTTTCCTGTACCATATCCCGTATCACCGCCGATTTGCGGTTCCTTCTTGGTCGTATTAACATCCGTTATTAATTGGAAATCTTCAAATCAGCTAATAATCCAGTCCGAACACTGCTTCGGCCAGACCAATTTCGTCGGGCGAGTACGGCAGCGTGTACGACAGCCCAAGCTCTTCAATTTTCCGCCCTGTGGAGCGGCCTATACAAATAATTTGTTGACCAGGGTCGACAAGATTATCTACGAAATATGCTTCCACGTTTGAGGGGCTTGTGAAAATCAATACGTCGGCGTTCGACTTGGATACATTGGTGTCGATACGCGTTTGATATACGGGGAGATTGATAACCTTGGTGTCGGCTGTCAACGATTGCTGGATGGTTTCGAGGGATTCTTTGGCACGGGGAATCAGTACGGTGGTGCCGGATGCTATTTTGGCGAACTCTTCGGCAATTTCTTCCATGTTGATACCCAGCCGTTCACCGGAAAACTCAGGAGCATGGCCAAATTGCCTCAACATCTCTTCGGAGCCGCGCCCGATGACCGCAAATTTCGTTCGTTTACTCAGCCGGGGCTCAAGTTTAAAGAAGTTTTCAATGCCATTTTTGCTACCGAAAAAGACCCAGTCGACATATTTGAGAATATAGGGGTCCAATTTATTGATCATCGGAAAAATGCGGATCAGTGAGCGGCCCTCCACCTTAATGTCGTGTTTGGCCATGGCACGATGGAAATAGCTGGATTCCGACAGGTCGCGCGTGATGAACACATGGCCAGGCAGTTTTCTGCCCTTATCGAATTTATTGGCGATGCGTTCGGCGAGTCCTGTTGTGCTTTCGGCAGCGACGTAGAGTCGGTCGGGAAACTCTTCGCTATCCTCGGCTTTTGATGTCCATACTTCATACAAGTCTCCCTGTTTGCGGCAATAACAACCCAGAGGCGCATGGCATCCGGCATCGAAGAGATTCAGCACTTTGCGTTCCACGGCGATGGTATCGGCTACGGCGTCGTCATTTATGGCTTGCAAAAGGTCTGTCAGCTGTGTGTCGTTTTCGCGAATCTGTACCGCCAGGACCCCTTGTGCCGGAGCGGGTATAATCTCCACGGGCGGGAGTTCTTCAACATGGAAGTCGCTCAGGTCAACATTGACGCGGGTTATTCCTGCTTTGGCCAGCATAATGGCGTCAAAATTCTCATCACGGAGTTTCTGAATGCGGCTTAGTACATTCCCACGGAGATCATCGAATTCCAGGTCCGGCCGCATGGCCGACAGTTGTGCTTTCCGACGGTTTGAGGACGTGCCTACGATGGCGTTGTGTTTGAGTGCCAGGCGCTTCTTCAAATCCACGCAATCCTTATGGATGATGAGCAGTTCCGACGGGTCTTCGCGTGCCGTGACGGCTGCGATGATAAGACCGGGGGGATGTACAGTCGGGAGGTCCTTGTGCGAATGTACGGCGAGATCAATGCCACCGTTGAGGAGTTCCTCTTCCAATTCTTTGGTAAAGAAACCTTTTCCTTCCAGTTTGTCCAACCGTAAATGCTGTACAATGTCGCCCTGTGTTTTGATGACTTTGAGTGCTGCATCCACGCCGATCTCGGCCAATCGGTCTTTAACGTAATTAGCCTGCCATAGGGCCAACTCACTCCCACGGGTGCCAATAATGAGCGTACGATCTACCATTTTGGTGTTTGTAGGGGCCGTTTTAGCCAAGGGTTCATCTGTTAGCATACACAAACTTACAAATATAAGACGTTATCCGAACGGATAAGTTAAAAGATTGCATGTTATGCGCAATCAACGTAATACTAGTGGATGTCTGGATGGTTCGTTTTGACCAAAATATCCTTGGCCATCACCATGGGTACCTTGATGTACTTTTTTTCCATATAGTCGATTACCTTTTCGAGCACTGCTCTCGAATTGGCATCCAGTGCGCTTACCTCTGTAGCGAATACCTCATTAAGTGCAAAAGAGCGAATTTCTTTTACTTTCTCGGGCACTTCTCGCATGGCCAATTCCACACGCCGTTGTTTGAGTAACGGGAGGAATTCGCGGATATTGTCTGCAATGATTTGCTCGGCATGAACTAATTCATCATACCGCTCCTGTAAATTCCGGGACGCAATTGCCTGGAGCCCGCTTACTTCGATATAATGTATCGGATAATCCGTCAGTACATCGGGATGAACATCGTTTGGGATGGCCAAATCGACGATTACCTTTCTGTCGGTTTCTCCATGGAGGAGCGATTGGTATAACGTCTTATCGATAATGGCTTCGGGCGAACCGGTACAGGTAATCAGGATATCAAATCCACCTTTATAATGGGGGAGCTCACTCAGCGGATACGCCTCAGCATTTAATTCGGTACTCAGTGCACGTGCATTTTCCAAGGTACGGTTGAATACCACAAAATTTGAAAACCGGTGTTTTAACAAATATTTCGCGATGTTCTGGTTGGTTTCCCCGGCACCCACAATGAGGATACGCGGGTTGTCTTCCAATTTGATTTCGCGTAGTTTCCGATACGCAAGCGAAACCACGGACACCGGATTGCGCGAAATACGCGTATGGGTATACACCTCTTTGGCTGTTTTCACGAGCCGGTCCATTACCAACCGTAAGAAGTCGCCCGTGAAACCACTCTGCCGGCAACGCTCGTAAGCTTTGCGTACCTGTGCAAGGATTTCTTTTTCGCCTACAACCAGGCTCTCCAACGAGCATGACATCCGGAGCAGATGATTCAATGCGTCAATGCCCTCGTAGGTGTTTACCTGGCCCAGAAAACATTCCAATTGTGCTGAAGGAACGCAGAAGTTGAGCTTGTGCATGAATTCTTTAATGAATTCAGGAGTCAATTTATGCGCACCATAAAAAACAAATTCTACGCGGTTGCAGGTGCCTACATAAAAAATTTCAGGGATATCAAAGCTGTTCTTAAGGTTAATCAGCCTGCTCTCCAACTCCTCGTTACAAATTACGAGGTTTCCTAAATCCTTAAGATCCACATGTTTGTGGGTAAATGCTATAACTTTAAGATTCTTCAAGGCCGTACTATGCTCCCTTAATTTCGGTAACAAAAGTACAACATCTGCTAGCTGACCACTGTCAGAACTGTGTAAAACACAGATATTTAGAATGGTTATAAATAAACCTCTCCCACTTACGTTTCCATGTTAAAATAGTTGCCATTGCAAGTCGATTGCAATACCTTAGCGGCCACGTATGATAGTTAGTAAAAAACCGTTGTTCAGAAATAGCTTTTTCTTCCTCGTATTTATAGCCGTTATCGGCGCATCATGTACGTCGGCCGAGAAGAAACGTGTCCGGGCCGAACGAAAACAACACGAGCTGGACAGCCTGGCGCTGGTTTATGATCCCGCTAAGCAGGATGACCGGATTGATGCGTTTATGCAACGTTTGCACAGCCGCTCGGGTTTTAACGGTAACGTATTGGTGGCAAAAAAAGGGAAAATCCTTTACCAAAATACGTTTGGTTGGGCAGATTACCTGATGCGGGATAGTTTGAAGATTACTTCGCAGTTTGAGCTGGCGTCCGTATCCAAGCCACTTACCGCTACGGGGATACTCCGATTGGTAGAAGAAGGTAAGGTGAGGCTGGACCAGACGGTGGATGAATTTTTCCCGGATTTCCCCTATCCGGAGGTTACTATCAAGTTATTGCTTACACACCGATCCGGACTAACCAACTACCTTTATTTTACGGACAAGAAGGAAATCTGGCCCGACAAACGTAAAGGAATGTCCAATATGGAGGTAATGGCCCTGCTTGCGAAGCACAAACCTGCTAAGTACGCTAATCCGGATGTACGGTTTTTCTATAACAACACGAATTATATGGTTTTGGCCGCCATTATTGAAAAGGTAACGGGTCAGGATTTTGGGGTATACATGAAAGAAAACGTGTTTGCACCTGCGGGTATGCAGCATACGGCAGTATACTCCACGGCGGTATACGAAAAGATTCCAACCGGTGTTGTTGGTCACGACAAAGTATGGCGCCGTTCAGTCGTACAGAATTTCCAGGACGGCCCTGTTGGCGATAAAGGTATCTACAGCACGGTTCAGGATTTGTACCTGTTTGACCGGGCATTGCGTGATGGCCGCCTGCTCAAGCCCGAGACACTCGACTCGGCGTACGCCGGATATAGTAAACCTACCAGAAGTGTATTCAACTATGGTCTCGGCTGGCGCACCTTCGAGTCAGCCAATCAGCAAGTGGTATACCATACTGGCTGGTGGCACGGTTTCCGCAACATCTACGTGCGGGACATTACCAATGATGTTACGATCGTTTTGCTCGCGAATCTTGCTAACGGCAGCCTATTGCATTTGGATGAATTATACCAAATACTGGATATGCCGGTAATCCGCCAGGCGGCCTATTCGGCCGGGGGGGAGTATATGGCAGAATAGCTGTAACTTTGTAACCTATGGAAAAAAAGAAGACCTTGGTTTTGGGTGCAACGACCAATCCAGCACGGTATGCGTACTTAGCCGCCGACCGGTTGGTTGCTGCGGGGCATGATATCGTCAACATCGGGATAAAGACAGGCGAATCTGCCGGCGTGGAAATTCAGCGTGCCGATGTAGTTATTCCCGATATCGATACCGTGACGCTCTACATTGGCCCGCAGCGGCAGCCCGAATATTACGATTATATCCTGGAAACCCAACCTAAACGCATCATTTTCAATCCCGGTACGGAAAACCCGGAGTTGGAAACCCTGGCAAAACAGCAGGGCATTGAAACTGTTCGTGCGTGTACGTTGGTGTTGTTGAGCACGGGGCAATACTAACCCGTTAAGCGGTGCCCGGCAGCAATTTCTCATAAGCCTTTCTGGCGGCTCCACGGAGATACACTTCACCGCAATAACTGTAGCCCATCGATTCAAAAACCCGCAGCATGGCAGGGTTGTCGTAGTTGGTGTCGGCTTTTATACTGCGGATGTTGTTGCTTGCGGCAAACGCAGCGATGTGTTCCATCATCTTCCTGGCCAATCCCTTTCCGATATGGGTGTGTGCGACGGCAATTCGGTGGAAAACCACGAAATCGCCGTTAGTTAGCCACTCCCCGTCGATAGTTGCGTAAGCAGGTTCGTCATTTATCATGACGGCGCAATAACCAACCACTGTATCACCCTCCGTCAATACAAATCCTGCACCTTTATCGATGTCGTTGCGCAGCACGTCCGGATTGGGATAACCATCCTGCCACTGATCGCTGCCTTCGTCTTTTCTCCGGGCGATAGCGTATTGCATGATATCCCAAATTTGCGGCAATTCTTCGGCTTGTGCTTTTCTGAATGTGTACATCTGCTGTTGTGTTGGCCAAAGATACGTTTTTTGGACGACTGGCTATCCAAGCTTCATTGCAAAAAAAGCAGATAATTTGAATGAAAAACCCCGAAAACATTTCCGCTTCCGGGGTTCTTTGTTCAGCGTAGCCGATGGCCTTACTTTCTCCGGCTCCGCCGCTGCAGCGCCCACGTTACGGCGTAGCTCACCACTGCGCCGATGGCGGCCAACAGGACGGTACGCACGATATCGTGCATGCCAAGCTGCCCCATCACACTAAGTAGCGTGCCGCCACCCGTGCCGATGCCCAGCTGGGCGTTAGTCGTTTTCATCGGCCGCTCCTTCCTCGGTGCGCATGCCGCTTTCAACCGCCTCCAGCACGCCCAGCCCCAGGGCGAGGTACTTCGCCACCACCACCACTTTGGGCGGCAGTTTCACCGGCGAGGCGATGACCAGCTGGCTGGCCACGGCCAGCGTTTCCTTAATCCTGTCGTAAAGGGTCGCCTTCCCCGTTTCGGGCAGGTCGACGGTTTTTGTTGTTTCTTTCATGGTTACCATTTTTTGTTTGTGTCTATTGCTGTTTTAGAGCTGCCGAATCGCATTTTCCACGATAATGCGGTCGTTCCCTGCCTTTATCTGTGCCAACAGTTGCGGGTAGGCCTCCCTGTAGGCCACTACTGATCCCCTCACTTCATAGTCGCCATTTATGGACACCCAATACAGTCCGGTAAGCGGGCACCCACGGGTGTGCGCATGGTTGTTGCCCGTGTGGATAAACACCAGCCGGTAGTTGGGAATTTCGACGATTTCCATCATGCCCTCATGGAACTCAGGGTACCGTTTGGCATATGTGCCGTTCTTTCCCGCGCCAAGGTTGAGCGAAAGACCGTAATTGCCGGGTGGGATGGCTGTCTGCCCCGCCACCTTATGGTCGCGCACCTTATCTTCCAACAGGTAACAGCAGAAGAGGCCACCGATGTAGAGGTGGCTGAGGGTACTGTGCTTCCCCTCAGCCACGCGGATGATTTTATTTGCCGCGTTGTCCATAGCCGTTACTGGTTACTCCGTTGAACCCGATGCCGGCTCGGACCAGTCGCCCACGCCATGGCCATTCATGCCGCGCACGCGCACCCAATATTCCGTTAGGCGCTGCAAGCCGGTGATGACGTTACTCCGCGAATCCGTGGTCGTATAAATTTCGTCCTCCCATACAATGGGGGCATTTTCGTCGAGCCGCGTGCCTACCTGGTATTCATACTGCCAGACGTGTTTCAGCTTGGCGATGTTCATCAGCAGTTGCCCCCGCTGCGCGCCGCGCCGTACGCGTACCCAAAGGGGTACCTCCGGTGCCTTGTGGGCCTCTGGCGGCGGTACCAGCGTGAAACCTGAACTCACCAGCTTGTTGGCGTCGCCAAGGGCCGTGAAGTTCACGTAGGTAGCCAACCGTTTCATCTCCTGTAGCAGCACACCTTTGGCCCCGTCTTTGGCTGTAGTGGCAAACTTGCCGCCTGTTTTCACTGCCGCCTCATGTTTGGTGCGGTAGTCGTTTACCGCCGTGCCATAATCTTCGATGGTTGGTATCGGGTCGGGGAAGTTCGCATTGCCCGTCATATCGGTCAGCGTCTTGCCTGCCAATGCGGCTAACGTCGCATCGCTTTCATCTTTGTAATTGGTATAGACTCTTGGTGTTTGCATTTCTTTCTTTTTTAGTTGTCGATTTTCCCGATGCGCTGTGGTTTGGCAACGTGGTTACGCGCTCGGGATGTGAAGTCAATCCAGTTGCCTTTTCTTGTCCTTATTACATCGCGGCCTCCTTTCTTTTTGATTCCATGAAGCAAAACTGGAAAAGGCGGTGCCGATGAGCGAAAAATCAGGTATTATCGGGCATTATCGGGCATCTTAGCCCGTAAAGATGCCCGGCTTTCCGGTATCGGAGCATTACGGACTTGTACCGGGAAAATGCCAACCCCTATCGGAAAGACACTACCCGATACCGGAAAAGTGCCGGCCGGTACCGGAGCAATGGTAACCAGTACCGGAGTACCGCAGACCCATACCGGTTGAACGTTGTCCGGTACGGGTTTGACGCTATATGTTGTCGATTAATCGGTGCCCGTTATCGGAGGATGGCTTACCGGTATCGGTTGAACAGGGACCGGTATGGGTGGACTGTATTCCGTTACGGGCGCAACGATTTCCAGTACCGGTGGGGCATGCAACGGTATGGTTTAGCTGCGTACCGGGACGGGGGATACGATTTCCAATACCGGAAAATGGCCAACCGGTATCGGGCGATCGCGCTCCGGTATGGGGGCATAGGAATCCCGCACGGGTTATCGGTTAACCCGTATCGGGCAATTTGTTTACGGTATCGGGGAGCGCCTACCCCGTACAGGCCAGCGGCTCCCCGAAAGGGGTTTACCCGTTAACGATACCGTTTAGCGGCCAACCTGTTTCTCTTTTCCCTTACGTAATGTATATGTCGTGTACATCCGGTCCACGTCGGCGCTCTTCAACCATACCCGTGGTTTTTCTTTGTGCTGGTCGCATGTTTTATGATACGCGGCCAGCTCGCCCGACCTGATCATGCCTTCCAGGGTAGACTTAACCACACCCAGTCGGTTCCAGGCTTCCTTGCGCGACATCCAGTAGCCCGACTCGATGGCCGCGTCGGTAACCACAAACGGGGTGGGCCCTTCCGGCTCGGCGTTATCCGGTTCCGCAACGGATGCCGGCTGTGCGTGCAGGTTCGGTGGCGGACAACCGTATATCGCTGCCAGCTGCGCGAGCAGGCCGCTTTCCATCAGGTGCATCGCAACGGCTGCAATAGGGCGCAGGTTTTCCTCGATGGACGCGAGGTGCCCATTCAGGTCTTCAAAACGGTTTAACATAACAGTAGGTGTTAAGGCCAACACAACTGTATGCCCGGCAGCTACTTCATCCTGGCCAAATGGCAAACCTAACGGTCTGCCCGACAGCTCCGACCCATCGGATAAGGTAGCCGCACCATATGAGATGGCGGGTTATCAATTGCATGCTAATATAACCCGCTGCCGTTTCACCGCAAAATACGGAGGCTGCCTTACCGTTTCTTCGCATTTCTCTTTCGCACCCGTCTCAGTGTGCTGATAAACACGTGGCCAAACACGCCGTAAACAGAATATGCGGCGTTCCAACGCTCTTCCGGAATCAGCATATACACGTCCACGCCCAGACTCTCGGCAATACGGTATATGCGGTAAATCGAGGGATTGGTCTCATTTCGTTCGATTTTAGACAATGCGCGTTGCGTAATGCCAGCCGCGTCACATACGCCTGCCTGCGAAAAATTTTTATGTTCACGGATGTATTTTATCCGTGCCCCCACAGTTGGTAATTCGTACACTTTTTCCATGATATAAGCAAAATTTTTGTCTATAAATTCAAAACTCACGATTCTATAATCGGGAGTAATTCAGAACTGCAAGTTTTTAATCAATATATTGATAATCAGTTATTTGGTATTAAATCATTGACCTTTGTAAGGTCGCTGATGTTGGCGGCATTTAATTTATTATCATGAAAAATCACACAACAAGAAACCACCGAACATTACGCATCCCTACCGGGGCCATGCTGATTGGAGACGAGGAGAAAGTATCGCTCAATGGTGGGGCGCGCCGACCGAATTCCATTGCGTGGAAAGCAGGGAAATTGCTTATCGGCATTAATTTATTCGGAGTAGGCGGCATTCTGTTCGTGCTCTAATCAGTTGCCGGTAAACAGGTAGGAAACCATTTCGGCAATCCATGCCGGTCGTATGGCGGCCGCAGTTACCATGCCGAGTAAACACCCGGCCAGGTGGCCGAATTGGTTTCCCCTTATGCGGAAAATCGCTGTGAGACTGAACGTAACCAAAAGACCCAACGCAATATGAAAGGCCTTAAACGAAGGGAAAATATAGCTCGGTGTATCTTCGCCGTCCAGTGGGAAATAAACAAAATAAAACATAGCCATCGCGCACGCCAGGGTGGAGAGGCCGACGGTTGCGGACGCCTGGTTTGTGCGCATCCGGAAGCCGTCGATCAGGTTACAGGAGATGACGATGGCAAACACCAGCGCAACCGTATATACCCGGCCGGTCAGCTGGCCGAAGTCATCCACCAGCATATATTCCACCTCCGTCATGAAGGCGAGGCAGAAACCGGTGTTGACCAGCAGATGCATCCAGCTGCCATGCACCAGTGCCGAAGAAAATGAAGTCCATACCCGCTGGCCGGAAAACACCTGGCCGGGTTGGAAAACGTTGGCATAATAAAAAGAGCGATGAAAAAAGCCCAACACACTGGTCATGAATACCAATGCCAAAAACAGGTAGCTAACCATCGCTTCATGGAAATCAGGAATCATGTGTCTGTACTATTAAGTTCTAATTGATGCTGACTATCAGCGGCTTGTTTAGACAAACATACCAAAATGGTGTTAAACTACCAAATCTACAGTTAATGAAGTGTATCCAACAGCAGGGAGAACACGACTGCGGGGCGGCCTGCCTGGCCGCCATTTCGACCCATTATGGCTGTGCCGTATCGCTGGCCGAAACGCGGCTGCTATTGCCTCCGGGGCAGGCCACGGTGGCCGACATCGAGCATGCGGCGGCGACCCTGGGGTTTGAATATGCCGCCTTACGGGCCACCGACGAACACCTTGCGGAAGCGCAGCTGCCCTGCATCGCCTTAATGACCGGCCGGGACGGCCTGCCCCATTACGTGGTTGTAACCAACGTAGGCAAGCGGTGGCTAAGGTTGATGGATCCGGCCAGCGGAACGTTCCGCCGTTATACCCGCCATGATTTTAACGCTGTGTGGCACCAGGTGCTGATCCTGCTGATGCCCAACGCCAGCTTCGGGCAACAGGAGGGACCGCCGACATTGCTGCGACAGGTCTGGTTGCTGCTTTATCCCCATCGCCGGGCCGTGGCGGCGGCATTACTGGCCACTGCGTGTTATACGCTATGTTCCTACGCTGGTGCATTTTTCATCGCCGCGCTTACCGATCATGTTTTGCCGCAGGCCGCGGCGGGGCTGCTGCTGGCGCTGGGCGTGGCCATGCTGGTGAACCTCGGCCTCCAGCAAACGACTCGGACATGGCAGGCCTTACTGGTGCTGCGCATCAGCCGCAAACTCGATGCCCGCCTTATCGGCGGCTTCTGCCGGCACCTGCTGCGCCTACCGTTGCCCGTATTTGACCGGTTCCGCACGGGCGAACTGCTTACCCGCGTCAGCAACGCGGTGCAGTTGCGTGCCTTTGCCTGCGATCTGGCCATCCATTGCGCCATGCCGCTCTTCACCATCGCCCTGCTGCTGCCCCTGCTATTGAGCAGCCATTATCGGTTGGCGCTGTTGTTTACCGCGGCCATGGCCGGTTACCTCATCGTCCATACGCTCGCCAGCCGGCTCAACCGGAATAGCCAGCACCGGCTCATCGCTGCCCAGGCCGGTTTCGAAGCCGAGCTTACCCAGACCTTACACGCGGTGGGTACCCACCGCCTCGCCGGCACCGGCGCGCTTGCCGCCAACCAGCTTGAAGCCGGACTGGCCAAGGTATTGCGCGCGGAACACCGCTCCGGGCTGAACCGCACATTTTCAGAAACCGCGGCCGATACCCTTGCCCAGGGCACCACGCTGGCGTTGCTCTGGGTAGGTGGCGCGCTGGTGCTTCAGGGTATCCTCACGTTGGGCGAAGTGCTGGCCGTGTATGCGCTCAGCGGCTATTTCCACCGCGCGGCCTATCAATTGGCGCACCTGAGCCAAACGTGGCACGATGCCCGCCTTTCGCATGCGCACCTGCAGGATCTCCAGGCGCTGTCGTCGGTAGAGAGCCACCGCGCCACGCTGCTTCAGCCGGACTGCATCGGCGACATTTGCTTTGAAGGTGTTGGCTTTGCCTACACCGGCGGGCCGCCGGTATTCGATGGGCTCGATTGCCATTTTCCAGCTGGCCGCATCACCGTCGTTACCGGCGCAAGCGGGTCGGGCAAGAGCACGTTGGTGCACCTGCTTACCAAACGTTACGAACCCACTCAGGGGGCCATACGCCTGGGCCGCTATGCCTTGCCACTTATCGGCCTGCAAACCATCCAGCGGCGTATGGGCATCGTTGCCCAGTACCCGCAGCTTACGGGCGCTACGATTGCCGAAAGTGTGTGTGCCCCAGTCCGGCCCGATGCCGGGCGGCTGGCCGTGTTGTTTGATGAGCTGGGGTTGACCGATTTCATCAACGCCCTGCCCCACGGCTGGGATACACCATTGGGTGAAGGAGGAACAACCCTCTCCGGTGGCGAGCGCCAGCGCATCGCCATTGCCCGCGCGCTTTATAAACAGCCCGACGTGCTTGTGCTCGACGAAGGCACCGCCGCACTTGACGCCGGGGCCGAAGCGGCGGTACACCGCTGCCTCGTGAGCCGTCGCGACCAGGGCATGACCATTATCTTCATCAGCCACCGCCCGCAATCGCTGGCCATTGCCGACCACCACATCCAGCTCACGCCGATACATGAACGACAGTCTCCTTACCATATCCATTAACCCCGTTAGCCTGCGCACGGGCTGCGCGATGCCCCGCAACCAAGGTGCGGGCTAACATAAACCAACAGACTAAACTATGCGAATAGCCATTCAATAGAACAGCACATGCTATCCACTTTGCGTATACACATTTCCGAGCATCATCCACGGGCAACGGCCCTAGCCCGACTCCCGGCTGGTACTACCTACCACGCGCCGTACTCGCAAAAACGGGGCTGGCGTGATGACGGCTGGTGGATAAGTTTGCAGACCTACGATGCCCGCCAAGCCTACGTTTATTTCATTGAAGTATTCACCAAACGGCCGCTTCTATTCGGGGTCGAATGCCTCCGGCGCGATCTGCGCTGGCTCTATCCGTTGTCGGGCGCGTTTACCATCCAGAACTGGGAGGGCGAGGTAGCGTTGCGGCTTACGGCCGACCAGCATATCCGCGTACTTTCCGGCCCGGGCAACCATACGGTATCCGTGCAACCCGGACGGCATCTGCTTTTTGCTTTTGTGCTTGATTGGGGATGGACCCGCCGCTATGCACGCGAGGTATTGGCTTACCTTAGATGCCCGTTTCCGGTGCCCATTACCGCCACTATCCGCGGCCACCTGGTCACGCTGGCCAGCTTATCCGAACAAGAGGGAATGGTGATGGATGCCGACATCTATTGGCCCATTGCGCGTATTACCCACGTAACCCGGCAGCTCTACGACGACTATGATGAAGACGGGAAGCCGGTTTCGACAACGCTGGAGCTGGCACTATCTGCCCGCAACCACATCACGGACAGCTTGCTGCTCGGCAGCTTTCCCCTCACCGTGGCCGAGATCGCAGACCATCTTGGTGTGACACCAGGTCACCTCAGCAAAATGCATAAAAAACATTACGGGCAGTCGTTGCAGGCCTATCTGGTGCGGCAACGGTTGGATACCGCCTATCGGCTGCTCAGCGAAGAGGAGTGCAGTGTATCTGCCGTAGCCTACCGGCTAGGGTTTTCCGATGTGCAGGCATTCAACAAGTCTTTCCGGAAATATTTCGGGGTGGCGCCGAGTACGATTATTTTTCGTAGTGGCCTTTAAGTGATAATAGATGTAGTATTTGAATTCGGTCTTCGTCAGAAACGGTATAGACGATACGGTGTTCTTGGTTGATACGTCTGGACCATTTTCCGGCAAGTTCATGTTTCAATGGTTCAGGTTTGCCAATCCCTTCGAATGGGTTTTCCTCAATAGCAGCAATTAGCTGTTGTATTTTCTTCTGTATGTTTTTATTTCCAGACTTCTTCCAATAAGCTAAATCAGCAACCGCCTTGGGGGCATATATTACTTCCATAGGTCTTGGGTAGCTATTTTCACACCCTTACCATCCTTAATATCCTGTTCAGCTTGGAGAATTTCAGCAACGAAGTCTGGATCATACGGAGAATCCCCTTTGGCCTCCACCTCTACCCTGAGCATCTTTGCAAGCTCATGAATAAGCGGCAGGTGCTTTTTCTGTACTTTTTTCAAAATAAGTTCCATAATGGCAAAGATAGTGAATTTTGAAATAACAGGCTATCGTTGCAAACCCATCCCCTTATGCCGGATATTTACCATTCCTCATGCCGGATATCTACCAACAGCCAGGCCGAATACGGGGTACCTTTGCTGAGGTAAGTTAATGAAACCATGAATAGCTTATTACATCATATTCTTTTCACTTTGCAAACCCTAGGTTATGCGGCGCTTACCCTTTCACTTGAGGAGCAAATTGAAGCGGTATGCTAAAAACAACAGTATGAGGACATGGATTTATTACATAGTGATTTGGGCTTTTATCATCTTGTATGGTTATACCGCCTTAGATAAGCTCGCGGGCATCGAAGTTTTTATCCGGGCCATACGTACACAGGTGTTCCCCGATATATTAGTAATACCGCTTGCATGGGGCATTCCATTGCTGGAAGCGCTGATTTTCATACTGCTACTCATTCCACGGACCGAATGGTTAGGATTGCGACTAGCAACGGGTTTGATGCTGTTGTTCACCGGTTACACTGGCCTTGGCGCCGTGGATGGGTTCGCGGATTCCCCCTGCGGGTGTGCAGGAATTTTCCGTTCATTCTCGTGGGCTGAGCACTTTTGGTTTAACCTGTGCTTTCTGTTGGGTGGTATAACCGCAATCATTAGCCAAGGCTGGAAGCCGAAGTTGCAAGCGGCGGTACCGATGTTCATCATTTTCTCACTAGGCTACGGTTGCAGCCAAAAGGCGCAACAGGACTTCAGGCAAACTAGTTTTTACCGCATACAAGGAGAATTTTACCAACGCATCGACAGTTCAGCCATTGAACGCTACATGGCTGCTGATTCGGGTTGTGTTTACGCCATTGCCAGCGAAGCCGTGAGCATCCCACTGGCTGACAAACCTAAGAAGCAAGTGGTGTTGTTTTTATTGTGGCCAGCCGAATCGCCGAATGGGGTGGAATTGACAGAAAATATTGAAACAAAGAAAGGACCGCCCGAAGGCGGGTCCAATAAAGATTTTCGCGCGGAAACCAGGTCGTCGCCTACCCTGGCTAAACAGTAGGCTTTTTATTTATTAGTTAATTTTAAAAATTATGAAAAAGGTTAAAATTTTGGGCACAGCCCTAGCAGCGATTGTCGGAATTTCCGGTGCGGTTGCGATGCAATTTAAGGCGCAACCGAATTTTTACAAGTTAGTCGGCACAGAGTACCGCAAAGTACTGGACGACGGCAACGCCCCTTGCTCGCCAAGCACCTCTGAACCTTGTCTCTATTTAATTAATAGCGACGCAGACGTCATCGATCAATCTGAGACGCCTACCATTGAGGATACGCAGGGCACCGGGTCTTACCAAGGGATGTATTACGAGGATTAAGTCTGGTAAGCTCCGCCGATTTCATTAAGGAAAGCTTGCGTATCGCTGAATTAGGCTTATCAAGCTGTCCGCCAGATGCGGATTATTCGGCAAAGGACGAGGGGGATTCCGATCTAGGATTTCCCCCTTTTTTCCGATAATAACCAGCACTGGCGCAACCTGAATACCCAAGGCTTTAGCCAACTGATGATCAAACCCCTGGGGATATGTGGAGTAGTTGATATCCCCTTCATAAGAATACCTACCGTTTACACTCGGCCGAAAACGTTTTATTTTCGGATCGCCTTCAGCCAAGCTTTTGGACCATTTCGCCCTCTCCTTATCCAGATTGATATTCAGAAACACCACGTCAGGATAATCTCGGAAATAGGACTTAACAGGTTCCATCGTTTCTGTTTGTACCATACACGCGTAACAACCGGTAAACCAGAATTTCAGTACGACAATTTTATCTTCATAATTATCCAGTCCCACTTCATTACCCAGCGTATCTTTCAAATGATAGTCTCCAAGCCTGAACGATACCGGCGAAACAGAGATTTGTTGACCTTTTCCGCTTTGCAAACCGCAGAGTGTTGCAAACAAAATTGTAATGACTATTCGATTCATCATGTTACTCATAACTTATTAATTTATATTAACGCTCGTTCTGCTCTAAACCAGAAAGATTTACTTCCAAATCCGGGATTGGTAATGCATAACGAGGACTATTTGGTTGGAGCAAATATTCTTTTCCATCCAAAACACGTTTCATTTCGATACCGGCTCCCATTACATTCAGCCGACGGATATCGCTCCACCTCGCACCCCGGAACACCAATTCTTTTCGACGCTCAGCTATTATCTTATCCAGAAGATCAGCGTCTTGAATTTCTTCGTAACGGTTATCCAGATAGCGGTGTGACTGAAATTCACGCAGCGTCTGAATCGCTTGCGCCGATTGCCCCAATCGGGCCTGGCACTCCGCTTTAATCAAATAAATTTCATTGGTTGTAATTCCGGTCTCACACTCCGGACGACGGCCGTCGAAACTATATAGATGCCGCCGAACGTAATTGGAGTCGATTGTTTCCATAAAGAATGCGACCTTCCGCAGGTCATCATCAGGATAAAGACTTAATAGTGCACTGTCTATTTTATGAAGTACCGCACTAGGGTTTATATTAGAGAATGAGGACCAGTACGGAGCCATTAGGGCGCTAAACAGAATTTCGGGATTGTTTTCAAAAGGATAATCCACCGAAAGCCGCAAATCATTATAATCCAACAATACATCATATATTGAAAGGCATTTTTCAGCGTAAATAAGGGCATTATCAAAATTACCCATTACCAAGTATACCTTAGCCAAGGCACCGTACGCTGCCGCCTTGCTAGGTCGATTGCGTACGTGATCGGGAAGGCTGTCTTCCAATAATTCTACTGCCTGTTCTAAGTCGCTAATAATAAAATCGAATGTCTGTGACAGCGTTGACCTTGGTGCGAGATAATCTACATCGGGCGAAATCCGCAGCGGAAGACCTAGCGTAACGCCAGCGGTTTCTGTATCGTATGGGAGCGTAAAAACTTCGGAGAGCGCAAAATATCGGTAAGCCCGATAAAATAGTGCACTCCCTTTGAGATTGTTCCACAGGTAAGCGTTGTCCGCGGCTGGAACTATCTTGTCTAAAGCCTGCAAGACCACATTGCTGGTGTATATCGCATTAAATGAGTTTTCCCAGTCGCTAGGCGTTATATTGGGTGCATAAACCGTTGCATTCCAGACGTACGCGTTGCGCTCGGCTTCGTCTATCAATCCTTGCCATGCTTTTAAATCAAGATTGAATTCGTCTGATCCTATCTGGCCCAATCCCGGGAAATAGGAGACCATAACCCGCTGGTTATTGAATAAGCGTTGGCAATCTGCGAGGGTTTTAGGCACCACAATGGACGAGTTTGGCTTTACTTCCAAGAAGGATTGGTTACATCCAAAGCAACAGAACAGGCCTAGTAGAATATAATAAGAGTGTATTAGCTTCATGGTTATCGTATTAATTAGTTAGTTGAAATTTGCATTTATGCCGAGGGAAAATGTCATCGGTGTAGGGAATATAGCGCTTTGGTGCACATCAGGGTCGATACCTTCATTGTTCGCGCGCCACAAGACACCCAGATTTGCAACATAGGCGTTAATCCGCACATTCTTAAGCCAATGTTGTCGGTTCCGTGATCGTAATTCGTATGAAAGCTGAATATCCTGCAAACGGATGTGATCTGCCTGTTCCACCAGTACACTACCGTAGGTGTAGAGGCTTTCCCGTGCCGAGTTGACGGGATAGATCAATCGCGGTGTGGCCGTGTGCGTTTCGTCCCCCGGCTGTTTCCACCGTGTCTCATAATCCCTGACGAGATACCCTGTTGGCGGGTTACTCCCACTGTATAGCGTGGATCCGCTTAGCCCTTGACGCCTGAAAAAATAGCCCAACTTATACGTGACGTTGAACGAAAAGGAAATATTGCGATAAGATATGCTATTCCGGAGGCCTCCGAAATGCACCGGAACCTGAGGCCCGTGGTAAACCATTGCGTCCAATCCAAGGTTATTTACAATGGCGGTATAATCGTTGGACATCTTTCCATCCAGATAGCCCAGCGGGTCGCCTTGTTCGTCGAGCCCAGCATAAGGGAAGGAGAAAAGCGCGGAAAACGGCTTGCCCTCGAACGGATTCACATAGTTGGACCTCATGTAATCTAGATTTGAAGATTGAGGCACTTTGTAATCGGTAATCTTATCGCGAACGAAACTGTAAATAAGATCACCACTCCAGCTAACAGACCCCATGGAAGCACCTGCGTTAAGGGTCACATCCATTCCACGCGTTACCATATTGGCCACGTTGCCGCGAAAAGATGTTAGCCCGGTTTGTGGTGCAATCGGGCTATTTCCGATGAGGTCGTTACCCCGCTTTCTATAGACCTCAACAACCCCATTAATCTTGTTAAACAGGCCGAATTCTACCCCGATGTTCGTTGTCGCCAATTGCTCCCAACTTAGGGAGGGATTGGGCGGGTTTAGGATCGTGGCCGTTGGTTCGCCACCGATACCTATCAATGGTTCGTTCCTCGCTGTAACGAATGCGGAAACGGATTTATCAATATTGCCTTGTTTGCCCAGTGTTGCCCTAACTCTTAAATTGTTTATAATGGGATTGTTCGCTAAAAACGGTTCGTTTGAAATGACCCACGCCAGCCCAGCAGACCAAAGGGGCGTGCCTTTTTGATTGGTTTTAACACCGAAGATATTTGACTCATCGCGTCGAAAACTCGCAAACAGTATATACTTCTGCGCATAATCATAAGATAGGTTTCCGATGTAAGATCGGAAACGATCAGTTAACCAGGATTCATAACTCGCGTTTTCAATCCGAGCGCTACCGGACGGGAACTGAGAAAAACGGGTAAGGAAGTCGACCGTGGCAAATGTGCCCGTTTCGGGATCATATCCGTAAAGCCTCCTGGCATTTGTTTCTGAAGCGGTTGAATTAATTTCAAAGGCGGTAAACGCTGTTAAGTGATGATGTTCATTCCATTTCTTTTCATAGCTTAGCTGCGCTCTGCCAAAATGTGATGTATAATTATTCTGCCCAATACGCCGTATGTCTCCGGTTGGGATGGGTCTTGAAATACTATTGCCGCCTTCAAATTGTGTAAATGAGTTAACCAAATTCCGCGTGTAATACGATTTTTCGTCAGCGTTGTCTATATCGTTTGACATCCCCCTGCCATACTGATACTGAACTTTCAGTTCAAGCGAAGGAAGCAAGGTGTAATCGGCTCCCAAGTTTATGCGATAATCTGTCAATTCATTTTTTGCCGTATGTAGGCTCCGCTCCTCAAGTGGAATATGTCTCCAATCCAATAATAGACCGCCGCCGGCAGTGTCAAGGAAAGACGGGCTCAACACCGTTCCTGGCAATGCCAGTGGATTACCAGCATCATCCACCAGTCGGTCATAAGGAAAATTTGGGCGGAACGACGAGGAACTATGCTGGTTAGCGCTGGAAAACAAAATATGGCTGGAAAGCGTTAGCCGATCCCACAATGTGTACGAATTCTTGGCCGTTAGGGTAATACGATCACGTGCATTCCCCACGTCTGAGCCTTGATTTCTATCAAAACCAGCCGAGAAAAAGTAATTCGCTACCGATGTGCCACCACTCACGTTGAAGTTGTATTGTTGATTGAAGGCGGGGCGGTAATAGTATTCATCAAGCTGGCGACGGACATCCGTGTTCCTTAGACGTTCCAGCTTCAGGTCACCTTCGGCCTTTGTCAACTGACCATCGCGTATTTGGGCAAAGATGGTGACAGCGGGAGAAACAGCTTGGTAGCCGGTAGCTATTCTGCGGTTATAAACGCCTTGGTCAAAAAGAAATTTTTCAACGTCTATGAACTGAGCCGATGTCAGCCTCGGGGTATAATATAAATCCGGTTGTTCACCTACCGTAATATTCGCTGAAAATGATGTTTCGGGGACTTTGCTTTCTCTGCCGGATTTTGTAGAAATCACGATGACACCATTTCCCGACCTTACGCCCCAAACCGAAGCAGCCGCAGCGTCTTTCAGAACGGTAATGCTTTCAACGTCATTCGGATTTATATTTCGGATATCGCCAACGTACGGGAAATTGTCTAAGATTATCATCGGTTCAGCGTTGGCGAAAATCGTGCTCCTACCCCTAATGGATATCGCTGGCTCTCGCCCGCCATCGTAACTACTAGCGGTTTTATTGAAAATCAGACCATTGGTAACGCCGTCCAGTCGTTCCAGTATGTCCGGACTTATTTTCCGGTTCAACAATTTGTTGTCAATAGATACGTATGATCCGGTCATCCTTTCCGGAGAAATACGTTCGTATCCCGTATTGATAATTACCTCTTCCATTGCTATGGTATCTCGTACGGATTTGGTTGTATCTGCAACTGCCGTAGCCGCAGGCTCTGCCTGTTGGGCGGAGACCTGCTTCACGGTATACAAACACATGCTCGTCAGTACAGCCAGTAGACTGATGTATCTTATTGTATATTGTTTTCGTTTATGTTTGGTTAGGGCATAGCAATCCCCTAAGCGTAATTTTTGCTTCATTTTTCATAACTATTATTTTGGAAAAAAGGTTAATAATCCCGCTTTTCTCTACAATAGGAAACTGCGGAAAAGCATAACGCAATGAAAATCAAATTGGATTTTTCGGCTTTAGGGGGTATAGTCTTTCGTAGGCTGATAACGCATCAGCGTACCAATCATTGAGAATCGGTGCAAGGAATTGATTTTTGGCTAGGCAAACGTGCTGCATATCGTTTCATTAATTGGTTAAACTCTTGATTGCAGCGAGAAGAGGAATAAAAAAGCGGGCCTCTGCTCACTACTCCTCCCCAGCAAGTTTGGACATAGTGAGTGAGCGCCCGCACAAATTTACGCTTATACAAGCGTAAATTCAAAATATGCGGGGCTTCACTCATCTTTCTCGCGTCACTCATTTTGCTGGGGAGGAACGAGAAAGTTTCGTTAGCTACCGTTAGTCAAATGTCACTAAACCATAGCCGAATTTTCTACATAATTGACGACTCAAATACTAATAAGCAACAAATAACAACAATTTTGTTGACTTAAACAAATAAAATTGTAGATTTTAGCTACAATATTTACAAAGCATAAACGCTAACTTAAAACAGTAATTTTCGAAACAATATTTACTGTGCATAGGGGCGAATATTTAGACAAGATTGTAAGGCTTAAAGGTAAAAACATTACTAAGCTGTTGCCAAACGTCGGATATGACAGGACGACGTATTATAAACATATCAAGGATAGAGATTTGCCGTTTCGTATACTTAAGCAATATGGTGATGAAATCCCCTATGATTTTTCCAAAGATTTCCCGGAAATGCTTGAAGAAATCCCAGTAAGTCAATTTGAAATTAACACATTCGAGGGAATGCAAAAAGACCGTGATTTCTGGCGTGATGAGTACGGTCGTATTTTGAAAGAAAACAAGACGTTGAGAGAAGAAAACGAAAATTTGAAAGTCGAAATTAAGTCTTTATCCAGCAAAAGAAAATAGCAACTCCACCTAACCGTATTATAATATAATACTTTTCGTATTTTTGTATGTGCCTCGGTCTTTGTCCCCTCCTAAAGCCTCGGCAACGGATGGGAATGTGCAAAAGTTTAAGGGAAAATAAGAAAGGAGTAATAAAATGGCTGTCATTACGATACATCCAAAGAATCAAGAAGAAGTCACGCTTTTCGAATATTTAGCTAAACGTCTAAACACACCTTATGTGATTAGTCAGGATAAACCCGTCACTGTCAAAAAGAAGCCCTCCGACTTTTTTGGTTCAATTAGTGAAAAGGAGGGCGAAAAACTACATGCCTACGTTAACAAAAGCCGCGAAGAATGGCAGCGGGATATCTGATTGACACCAATGTATTAATCGACGCCCAAATGAATCGGCTACCGCCGAAAGGTAGCCAGTTTTTGGCTGAAATCATTGACGAAGATTTTACGGTGTCTTTTGTGACCTACATTGAATTTCTAGGATACAAAAGCATTTCGAAGGCAACTGAGGAATTTATGGCACTGGCCGGTGTCATTGAAATTGACAAGGACATTATTGACACCTGTATCGCACTAAGGAAGTCCAAGGCGATTAAGCTACCAGATGCCATCATTGCTTCAACCGCCTTATCGCGTGGCCTTTCCTTAATAACCCGCAACGTGGAAGATTTCAAGAAAATGAAGGGTCTGAAAGTTGTTAATCTGTATGATCTATAAGTGGGGAACGGAATAATCCTCACGCCCCCGCGAAAATACATGCTGAGCTGGAAGCCAAGATAGTACGGTTCGAAGGCGAAGAAGCATAGAGACATCCGATACCTTTCGTATTTTGTGTGCACCCTTACTTTTTGTCCGTTCTCTCAGCCCGGCAACGAATGGTAAGGTGAAGAAGAAAAGGGGGTTTTGAATTCAGGGTAAAGAAATGAAGTCGCTTGTACCATGGCTAGCAGGTGCAGTAACTGTTACTGTGCTGCTTTATTTGGGAATAGGATGGGTTGGAAAAGCCCCAAAATTTCAAAGTCACTGAAAACCTCGGTCGAATCAGGCTGGCTTACCTTACATCAAGGGGTAAGATTACATGTCTCTCCGAAGATTCCATCCCTCATTTGCATTTCCCAGCAAAATAGCGTTGATTTGAGACATCGAGCTGATTTAAAAAAATGACACCGAAGAAGCCGAAATCGGAAAATAGCATTGTAGACATCGCAAAAGTATTGGGAATATCGCCGGCCACGGTTTCCCGGGCGCTCAATAATAACCCACGGATTAGTGAGGCCACGCGGCAGCGGGTGAAAGCGATGGCGAAGGAAATGGGTTACCGGCACAATAGCATGGCATCGTCACTACGCAACCGGCGCTCCAATATCATTGGCCTCATCGTGCCTCGGATATCGATGTATTTCCATTCTTTTTTCATTACCTCCTTGCAGCGCCAGTTGCAGGCCGCGGGCTACAACCTGATGATTTGCCAATCGAATGATTCGATAAGCCTGGAAACGGAGCTGGTGAATACGCTGTATTCGGCCCGGGTTGATGCCCTGGTGGTTTCGTTGACGTTGTATACGGAAGACACTGCTCATTTCGATGGGTTCCTCCGGCAGGGTATACCGTTGGTGTTTTACGATCGGGTGCCCACGGAAACCACTACACCAGCTTATATTGTAAAGGGAGATGATTACCGCGGCGGACTTTTAGCAGGTAACCACCTGATGCAGGCCGGCTGCCGGCAGGTTGCGTACATCAGTGGCCCGTTAACCTGTAGTATCTACCGTGAACGTACGCATGGATTCACGGACGCGTTGGCGAAAGAAGGTGTTTCGTTACGGGATGAATGGATTTACCACCAGGAACTGACGGCAGAAAATGCCTGGAGCAGCTTGCGCAAAATATTTGATGGCAATGAACAACCCGACGGGCTATTTGCCGCCAATGACACCACGGCCATTGCGGCGGTGGAGTTTGCCCGGGAGCGCGGCATCCGTATTCCGGAACACTTGAAAATCGTCGGGTATTCCAATGACCCGAGGGCAGCCATTATCTCCCCACCCATTACGTCGATTGAGCAATATCCGAGTGCCATGGCCGATAAGGTGGCGCAAACACTTATTGATGCACTGCAGGGTGCGCCCAATCGTGCAGGCACCCCTACGTCGGGCGAACCGCTGGTGTGTCCGGTTGATTTGGTAAGACGGATGACGACGTAGGCTTGTAAACGTTTGCACATCTCCATTCAAAAGCTTACTTTTGGGCGGACCATATGAGTAAACTAATGATGATCGCTTTCCCAAAACGTTCCATATTCCTCCTCACGGTGTTGGCAGGGGTTGCTTGGGCATGCCAGCAACCTGCTTCTAAGACCAACAGCGACTTGCAGCTCAGCCCGGAATTTATCAACGAACAGCTTGATGATGCTGTTGCCCAGATAAAAATCTTGGCGGATAGCGTTCCTGCTGATCGCATGCCCCGTACCTTTCAGGGCGATACCAGCGTGTTCTCGAATACAGGCTGGTGGACATCGGGTTTCTACCCCGGTTCGTTATTATACCTATATGAATATTCGGGCGAGGAGGAACTGTTGCAGTTAGCGAAGGACAAACTACGGATTCTCGAAAAAGAACAGCACAATAAAGGGACGCACGATCTGGGCTTCATGTTGTATTGCAGCTTTGGGAATGCACTCCGGCTTACCGGCGATACCGCTGCTTATAAGGAGATATTGCTTACGGGCGCGGAGTCGCTGATTAGTAGGTATAACCCTACGGTCAAAGCGATTCGTTCTTGGGAAGGGTGGACCTACCCGGTTATCATCGACAACATGATGAACCTGGAATTCCTTACGCAGGCCTCCAAACTGAGCGGCAACCCCAGGTACCGTGAGATTGCGGTGACGCACGCCAACACAACTATCGAGAACCATTACCGCCCGGATTACAGTTCATACCATGTGATTGATTATGATCCGACAGATGGTAGCATCGTAGGTAAAAAGACAGCGCAAGGCGCGTTTGATGAATCGGCCTGGGCGCGCGGGCAAGCATGGGGGCTTTATGGCTACGTGATGATGTACCGGGAAACGGGCGATGAAGTTTACCTCGACTTTGCGAAGCATATTGCTTCATTCATCCTGAATCATCCCAACATGCCTGATGACGGGGTGCCTTATTGGGATTTTGATGCACCGGACCTTGGGGAAGACAGTCCCTATGCGTCCGCATATAAAACTTACCGGGACGCGTCAACAGCATCGATACTGGCCTCGGCATTGATTGAACTCAGTACCCAAACGGAGGAAGATGAATATTTGGCCCAGGCGGAAAAAATCCTGCTGAGCCTCTCTTCGCCATCCTATAAAGCGGAGATCGGCACGAATGGTGGTTTCCTGCTCAAGCACAGTGTGGGGTCTATTCCCCATGGAAGTGAAATCGATGTGCCGCTTACCTATGCGGATTACTATTATATCGAAGCGCTGATGCGTTACCGGCGGCTGTTGGAAGGGCGGTCTTCAGTAACGCGGTAAAAACGGCGTTTCATAGGGTAGCTGTTGGAAAACCTTTGGGAAGATGCTGCCATAAAAAAAATAATTTACTAACTGTTTGATACTTACTGTAAGTTTCCTATCTTTGCCGTCCCTTTTGAGGGGATGGTATGTCTTGAGCGAAGCCCTACTGCTTCGATGGACGTTAATAGATTAATAGAAACATGTCTGGAATTATTGGAAAAAAAGTAGGAATGACCAGCATTTTTGATGCGGACGGGAAGAATATCCCATGTACCGTAATCGAAGCTGGCCCGTGCGTGGTAACGCAGATACGCACGGAAGAAAAGGATGGGTATTCCGCGGTTCAGCTCGCTTTTGATGAAGCAAAAGAGAAGAACACGTCGGCTCCTTTGAAAGGGCATTTCGCCAAAGCGAAAACGACGCCCAAGCGTAAATTGGTAGAATTTAAAACCTTTCCCGACGAAAAGCAACTCGGTGAATTGGTGACTGTTTCCATTTTTGAAGAAGGCGAATACATTGATGTCGTCGGTACTTCAAAAGGAAAAGGTTTCCAGGGGGTAATGAAGCGCCACGGTTTCGGTGGTGTTGGTGGGGCTACCCACGGTCAGCACAACCGCCTTCGCGCACCCGGTTCATTGGGAGCATCATCATGGCCTTCACGCGTATTTAAAGGTACGCGTATGGCAGGCCGTACAGGGGGCGACCGTGTGAAGGTTCAGAACCTGCAGGTGCTGAAAGTTTACGAAGAGCAAAACCTGCTCGTGGTGAGTGGTTCCATCCCCGGAGCCAAAGGTTCTTACGTAATCGTAGATAAATAAGGAGATGGAAGTTAACGTTTTAAATATATCAGGTAAAGAAACAGGTGCCAAGGTGCAACTTCCTGAGTCGGTTTTTGGGGTCGAACCCAATGACCATGCGATTTATCTGGATGTGAAGCAATACCTCGCTAATCAGCGTCAGGGAACGCATAAATCCAAGCAACGTAACGAGATTGCTGGTTCGACCCGCAAGCTCCACAAGCAAAAGGGAACCGGTGGTGCCCGCGCAGGGAGCATCAAGTCTCCATTGTTCAATGGCGGTGGCCGTATTTTCGGTCCGCAACCCCGCGACTATAGTTTCAAACTGAACAAGAAACTGAAATCTCTGGCACGCAAATCAGCGTTGAGCTACAAAGCCAAAGAGAATAATATCGTGGTATTGGACGAGGTCAATTTCGATAGCATCAAAACCAAGAACTATGTGAGCTTGGTAAACAGCCTGAACGTGGCTGGCGAGAAGACCTTACTGGTACTACCCGTTCAAAACAACAACGTTTATTTATCAAGCAGGAACCTGAAGAAAGCAAAGGTGATTACCGCTAATGAATTGAACACGTACGACGTGTTGAATGCGGGTAAGCTTTTGTTGACTGCGGATGCTGTCAAAACATTGGAGGAGGCACTTGCCAAGTAACATGGAGATTATCAAAAAGCCCATATTGACCGAGAAAGCATCGCAGCTTACCGAAAAGTTAAACCGCTATGCGTTTAAGGTAGACCCTAAGGCAAACAAAATACAAATCAAACAGGCTGTAGAGCAAATGTTCGGTGTGACCGTTTTGGCTGTCAACACGATTGTAGTGGCCGGCAAAGCCAAGAACCGCTATACCAAGGCCGGGTTTGTTTCCGGGAGGACCCCGAAGTACAAGAAAGCCATCATCACGATTAAGGATGGCGAAACGATTGACTTTTACAGTACGATATAATAAGAGATGGCAGTTAAAAGATTCAAACCGGTTACCCCCGGCACTCGATTCAGAGTAGGCGGAGACTATTCCGATATTACCACAAACGTTCCTGAAAAGTCGTTGGTTGTAAAGATCAAGAAGTCTGGCGGGCGGAATAATTCCGGTAAAATGACGATGCGTTACCTCGGTGGGGGACACAAAAAAGCATACCGACTGATTGATTTCAAACGCGATAAAAAAGACGTTCCCGCAAAAGTTGCTACCATAGAATACGACCCCAATCGTACGGCTCGTATCGCACTTTTGCATTATGTAGATGGCGAAAAACGTTACATCATTGCGCCTGAAGGACTGAAAGTTGGACAGACGATTGTTTCCGGCGATTCGGTAGCACCCGAAATCGGCAACACATTGCCACTGGCTGTGATTCCGTTGGGTTCTATTATCCACAATATTGAGTTGAACCCGGGCCAGGGCGGCTCCATTGCACGGAGTGCCGGTACGTATGCGCAGCTTTCCGCGCGCGATAATAAATATGCCATCATCAAGTTGCCTTCTGGCGAAACCCGTATGATTTTGGCTACTTGTTTGGCTACCATCGGATCGGTGTCAAATGCCGAAAAAGCAAATGAGGTGTTGGGAAAAGCCGGGCGGAAACGCCACCTGGGCCGTAGGCCACGTGTACGTGGTGTGGCCATGAACCCTGTCGATCACCCGATGGGTGGTGGTGAAGGCCGGTCATCCGGTGGGCACCCACGCTCGCGGAAAGGTCTGTTGGCCAAAGGCTACAAGACCCGCAGTAAAAAGAAAGCATCGAATCGTTACATCATTGAGAAAAGGAAGAAATAGTGGCTCGTTCAATTAAAAAAGGTCCTTATATCGACCACAACTTAGAAAGAAAAGTTCTTTCTATGAATGAAACAAACAAGAAATCAGTCGTCAAGACCTGGTCTCGCAGATCGATGATTTCCCCCGATTTTGTTGGCCATACCTTTGCTGTACACAACGGCAATAAATTCATTCCCGTCTATGTAACGGAGAACATGGTTGGTCATAAGCTTGGTGAGTTTGCGCCTACGCGCACATTCAGGGGTCACGCAGAAAAGAAAAAATAATAGGCAATGGAAGCAACACGAAAACTAAAGAAGTCTGTTATCATAAAGCAGCGCAAAGAGCAGGAAAAGGCTCAGGTAGGAGGAGCTTCTACTGCCAAATTATTGAATTGCCCTACTTCGCCGCGTAAAATGCGGTTGGTAGTGGATCTCATCCGTGGCGAAAAGGTAGAGTATGCCTTGTATATCCTGAAACATACCAACAAAGAAGCGGCTATCCGGGTGGAGAAGCTACTGCTTTCGGCAATTAAGAATTGGGAAACCAAGAATGAAGATAAGTCTGTTGAAGACAGCGAGTTGTTCGTTAAAGAGGTCTTCGTGGGCGGTGGGCGTCAATTGAAAAGGCTGCGCCCGGCACCTCAGGGCCGCGGTTACCGCATCCGTAAACGCTCAAACCACGTGACCTTAGTGGTAGATAGCAAGAACAACGTAGCACAAAACTAATTTATCAAGTAATGGGACAAAAAGCAAATCCAATAGGTAACAGATTAGGAATCATCAAAGGTTGGGATTCCAATTGGTTCGGCGGAAAAAACTATTCCGATAAATTAGTGGAAGATGAGAAGATCCGCAAATACCTGTCTGTCCGTATCGCCAAAGGCGGCGTGGCTAAAGTGGTTATCGAACGTACGTTGAAGCGTATCACGGTTACTATCCATACTGCACGTCCGGGTATTGTTATCGGTAAGGGTGGTCAGGAAGTCGACAAAATCAAGGAAGAATTGAAAAAGTTGACGAAGAAGGATGTTCAGATTAATATTTTCGAAATCAAGCGTCCGGAGCTGGAAGCTCACCTTGTAGCAGAGGGCGTTGCTAAACAATTGGAAGCACGTATTTCTTTCCGTCGTGCAATGAAAACTTCCATTGCATCGACCATGCGTATGGGTGCCGAAGGCATCAAGATCATGTGTTCCGGTCGGCTGGGCGGTGCTGAAATGGCACGTACAGAACAGTATAAGGACGGGCGGATTCCGTTGCACACCTTCCGCGCTGACATTGACTATGCGTTGGTGGAAGCGTTGACTACCTATGGTAAGATCGGTGTGAAGGTGTGGATATGTAAGGGCGAAGTGTACGGCAAGCGTGACTTGTCACCGAATGTAGGACAGACATCAGGCGGAAAGACACGTGGTGAAGGCGGCGGAGATTTCCGCGGTGGTGACCGTCGTGGTGGTGGTAGTGATCGTCGCGGTGGTGGTGACCGTCGCGGTGGTGGTGATCGTCGTGGAGGAGGTCAGGGACAGCACCGTAGTGGTGGCAATCGTGGCGGAAGATAGTAATTAACAGTTAATAGAAAATCCCGGTAAAATCGGGAGTTATAAGATACGAACATGTTACAGCCAAAAAGAACAAAGTTCAGAAAGATGCAGAAGGGCCGCATGAAAGGCAACGCCACCCGCGGGGCGGAGTTGGCTTTTGGCTCATTCGGTATCAAATCAATGGAACCGGCCTGGATTACCAGTCGCCAGATTGAAGCGGCTCGTATAGCGGTTACCCGTTATATGAAGCGTGAAGGCCAAGTATGGATCCGCGTTTTTCCTGACAAACCCGTTACGAAGAAACCTGCAGAGGTACGGATGGGTAAGGGTAAGGGTGCGCCCGAGTACTGGGTGGCGGTAGTACGCCCCGGACGGATGCTGTTTGAAGCTGAAGGGGTACCTTTGGAAATAGCCAAAGAAGCATTACGCCTGGCTGCTCAGAAGCTGCCTGTACAAACGAAGTTTGTGATACGTAGAGATTACGTATAAACATAGACGCGCTGGCGCTGCCTGCATTTGGTTTTGCCGCCGTTACCGGCAAACCGCCGTGGGGTATAAACCGCGGAGCTCGCTGATGAAGGCAACCAGTATTATAATTGAATAGAAATGAAAAATTCAGAAATCGTAGAATTATCTACAGAGGATCTGGTAGCCCAGATTGCAGAAGAAAAGGCTGCCCTCACCAAATTGAAGTTTGCACATGCTGTTTCAGCGATAGAAAATCCCAATCGCATCAAGTACACGCGCAAGACCGTTGCCCGTTTGATGACCGAATTGACGAAACGCAAGAAGGCCGAAAAAGTGGCCAGCGAAGCTAGCGAAACAGCCGCTGAGGCATAAATTGACGTCGGAAAATGGAAAGAAATTTAAGGAAAACAAGAATCGGCTTGGTAGTGAGCAACAAAATGGATAAGTCCATTGTGGTGTCGGTTGAACGTAAAGTGAAACACCCCATCTATGGAAAATTCGTGAAGAAAACTACCAAATTCAAGGCTCATGACGAAGAGAACACCTGCGGTATCGGCGATACGGTGTTGATTATGGAAACTCGTCCGCTGAGCAAGACCAAGAATTGGCGATTAGTAGAAATTTTAGAGAGGGCTAAGTAACATGGTACAACAGGAATCAAGACTCAATGTGGCCGACAACAGTGGAGCTAAAGAAGTATTAGTAATCCGTGTGTTGGGCGGTACCGGCAAACGTTATGCATCGATCGGCGATAAAGTTGTTGTAACCGTGAAAAGTGCTTTGCCATCAGGAAACGTTAAGAAAGGAACGGTTTCTAAAGCAGTAGTTGTACGTACGAAGAAGGAAATCCGCCGGAAAGACGGATCGTATATCCGCTTTGACGACAATGCTGCCGTATTGTTGAATAATCAGGACGAGCCGCGGGGAACGCGTATCTTCGGCCCGGTAGCACGGGAATTGCGTGAAAAGCAGTTCATGAAAATTGTATCATTAGCACCGGAGGTATTATAATTATGGGACAGACAAAAACATCGACACATAAGATTAAAATCCGGACAGGGGATTTGGTAAAAGTCATCTCCGGCAACTCCAAGGGAACACAGGGAAAGGTGTTGCAGGTGTTGAAAGCTGAGAACAGGGCAATTGTTGAAGGCGTCAACATCGTTAAGAAGCATACCAAACCTAATGCTGCCAATCCAAATGGGGGCATTATTGAAATGGAGGCTGCCATTCATATTTCGAATCTTGCGCTTGTCGATCCGAAGTCGGGCAAACCGACGCGGGTAGGACGGCAGGTAAAGGAAGTGGATGGTAAGAAGAAAATTGTACGTATAGCAAAAAAATCAGGGGAGGAGATCGACTAATGACTTACATTCCAAGGTTAAAGGCAAAGTATAAGGACGAGATCCGTACGGCGCTGAAAGAGAAATTCCAATATAAAAGCGTGATGCAGGTGCCACGGTTGGAGAAGATCGCCCTAAGCCAGGGTATCGGTGCCGCAACTGCCGACAAGAAGCTCATTGATAACGCCATTGGTGAGATGACATTGATTACCGGCCAGAAAGCCGTAGCAACCCGGTCGAAGAAAGACGTGTCAAACTTCAAACTCCGTAAAGGAATGCCTATCGGTGTGCGCGTAACGTTGCGCGACAGCAAGATGTACGAATTTCTGGACCGCCTGGTGGCTGTTGCGCTACCACGTATCCGGGATTTCCGTGGCATTAACGACAAGGGTTTTGATGGACGCGGAAACTACACGCTGGGCATTACAGAACAGATTATTTTTCCCGAGATTGATATCGACAAAATCAACAAAATACAGGGTATGGATATTACCTTTGTAACCAGTGCCAAAACGGATGTGGAAGCGCTGGAATTGTTGAAGCAGTTTGGATTACCATTCAAAAATCAAAATACGACGACAAATGGCTAAAGAAGGAATCAAGGCGCGTGAAGTAAAGCGCGCCAGGCTGGTAGCTAAATATGCCGAGAAACGTGCAGCGTTGAAAGCAGCTGGCGATTATGTTGCGCTCGACAAATTGCCTAAGAATGCATCGCCTGTTCGTTTGCACAACCGTTGCAAACTGACCGGTCGGCCCAAAGGCTATATGCGGCAGTTCGGTATTTCGCGGGTAACATTCCGTGAAATGGCACTGGCTGGAAAAATCCCGGGGGTGAAGAAAGCCTCCTGGTAATATATTTTTAACCGATAGCAGGTCCTGAGGTCAAGGTGATCGCTGGAAACCGTTATCACAACAAATAATAACAATGAATACAGATCCAATAGCGGATTATCTTACCCGAGTAAGGAATGCCATTAAGGCCAACCACAGGGTTGTTGAAATTCCTGCATCGAACCTCAAGAAAGAGATTACCAAAGTGCTCTTTGACAAGGGTTACATTACCAATTACAAGTTCGAGGATGACAATGTTCAGGGCACCATTAAGATTGCGCTGAAGTATAATCCTGTAAGTAAGATCCCGGCTATCCGCACGTTGAAACGTGTGAGCAAGCCCGGCCTGAGGAAATATGCGGGAGTGGATAGTATACCACGTGTGTTGAACGGTTTAGGAATCGCCATTTTGTCTACCTCCAAAGGAGTGATGACAGACAAAGAGGCGCGCCTCCAGAATGTTGGTGGCGAAGTTTTATGTTACGTATATTAATCAGGAGGAACACACAACATGTCAAGAATTGGAAAAGCACCGATTGCCATTCCCGCTGGGGTGACGATTACCGTGTCTGACAAGAACCTGGTAACGGTTAAAGGACCGAAAGGCGAATTGACCCAGCAGGTTGACGGAGATATTAACGTGGAGCAGGAAGATGGTCAGTTGTTAGTGAAACGCCCTACGGATCAGAAAAGGCATAAAGCGTTGCACGGTTTGTACCGTTCGCTGTTAAATAATATGGTAGTAGGTGTTACCGAAGGGTATAGCACCACACAGGAATTGGTGGGTGTGGGTTACCGTGCCAGTGCACAGGGAAGCACACTTGACCTTACCCTGGGATTTTCACACCAGGTGGTACTTATCCTGCCAAAGGAAGTGAAGGTTTCAACAACTGCGGTTAAAGGGAAAAACCCGACCATCACACTGGAGTCTATCGACAAACAGTTGTTGGGTCAGGTTGCAGCCAAGATCAGGTCACTGCGTGCACCGGAACCATATAAAGGAAAAGGTATTAAATTTGCTGGTGAGCAATTGCGTAGAAAAGCAGGTAAATCGGCAGCTAAAAAATAGTAATCGTCATGGCAGGAAATAAAGTATCGCGTAGGGAACGCATAAAACAGGGGATCAGGAAACGTGTTTCAGGGTCGGCCGAGCGTCCGCGCTTGTCTGTATATCGGAGTAATAAAGGCATCTATGTGCAGATCATTGATGACCAGGCTGGAACGACATTGGCTGCTGCATCTACATTGAGTAAGGATTTTGCATCGGCGGGTAATAAAGTAGAACAGTCTAAAGCGGTTGGGAAGTTAATTGCTGAAAAGGCGATTGCAGCTGGTATTAGTAAAGTAGTTTTTGACCGTAATGGGTATCTGTACCACGGCCGTGTAAAGTCACTTGCCGAAGGCGCCCGGGAAGCTGGTTTGGATTTTTAATTGATTGAGAACATGTCATTAAGCAATATAAAAAGAGTTAAGTCAAGCGAAATCGAGCTGAAAGATCGCTTGGTGAGTATCCAGCGGGTAGCTAAGGTAACCAAGGGTGGTCGTACATTCAGTTTCTCAGCGATTGTGATCGTTGGCGATGAGAATGGCGTAGTCGGTTATGGTCTTGGTAAAGCCAAAGAAGTTACGGAAGCCATCACCAAGGGAATTGATGATGCGAAAAAGAACCTGATTAAGGTGCCGATCATCAAGGGAACCGTACCGCATGAGCAATACGGCAAGTATTCTGGCGGCAATGTATTGATTAAACCGGCAGTGCATGGTACCGGGGTGTTGGCCGGTGGTGCGATGCGTGCGGTGTTGGAAAGTGCTGGTGTAACCGACGTACTGGCGAAGTCGTTGGGGTCGTCCAACCCGCACAATGTGGTCAAAGCGACCATTGATGCCTTACTGAAAATGCGTGATGCATATACCGTAGCGCAGCAACGTGGGGTGGATTTAAATAAAGTATTTAACGGATAATCATCATGGCAAAGATCAGAATTACCCAAATCAAAAGCATCATCGACCGAAGCGAACGCCAAAAGCGGACGATTAAAGCGTTGGGGTTGCGTAAAATCAATCACACCGTGGAAGTAGAAGCTACGCCGTCGATTATCGGGATGGTACGCAAGGTGAATCACCTTGTGGCAATAGAACAGGTATAATATACGTTTAATCGTTGTACCTGTATAGTGAAAGCGAAGGTACAACACAATATTAGTAAAGATGAACTTAAGTAATCTAAAGCCGGCAGCGGGGTCAACAAAGAGTAAGAAGCGTGTAGGGCGTGGTCAGGGGTCAGGTCGGGGTGGTACATCCACGCGTGGTCATAAGGGAGCACAATCGCGCTCCGGCCATAGCCGTAAGATCGGATTTGAAGGCGGGCAAATGCCGTTGCAACGTCGTGTACCGAAATTCGGGTTTAAGAACCTGAATCGTGTTGAGTACGTGGGCGTAAATCTTGACGTATTGCAGGGATTGGTCGACGAATTCAAGTTGTCAACCATCGATTTTGATACACTGACCTCGCACGGACTGGTAGGTAAGAAAGATTTGGTGAAAATCTTGGGCAGGGGAGAACTGACTGCCAAGGTGGAAGTAACAGCACATGCATTTTCAACTACGGCACAGCAAGCGATAGAAGCAGCAGGAGGCTCGATTGTAAAACTTTAATACATGAAGAAGCTAATCACAACCTTGACCAATATTTGGAAGATCGATGATCTGAGAACGCGTATCTTGAATACGCTTTTATTTCTTTTGATCTATCGCGTAGGGTGCCACATCGTGTTGCCTGGTGTTAACCCGGCTGCGCTTCAGCATGAAGCCAAAGAGGGATTGCTGGGGTTGCTCGATATGTTTGCGGGTGGATCATTCTCGCGATCGGCCATATTTGCATTGGGTGTAATGCCTTATATTTCGGCTTCCATTGTTGTTCAGTTGCTTGGTATCGCTGTTCCTTATTTCCAGAAACTACAGAAAGAAGGTGAAAGTGGACGGAAGAAGATGACGCAGATTACGCGTTACCTCACGTTGGCCATTACCCTGGTGCAATCAGTCGCATATGTCCGCACACAGATCGACGGGGGAGCTAAGATGATTGCTGACCCGATGTTCACGATCCTATCCGCATTTGTATTGACAGCGGGGACGCTGTTTGTGATGTGGCTTGGTGAGAAAATCACCGACAAAGGCATCGGCAATGGTATCTCCTTAATTATCATGGTTGGTATTATTGCACAACTTCCAAGTGGTCTTACGGCAGAGTGGTTTTCCCGGATGAGTACAGGTGGTGGCGGTCCGATTCCATTGTTATTGGAATTTGTCGCCCTGTTTTTTGTTGTTATTTTTACGATTCTTATCGTACAGGGCGTGCGTAAGATACCTGTCCAATATGCCAAGAAGATCGTTGGCAACAAGCAGTATGGGGGCGTTCGGCAGTATATCCCATTGAAGGTTAATGCTTCCGGAGTAATGCCGATTATTTTCGCACAGGCAATTATGTTTGTTCCGATGAGTGTCGGGCAGTTTTTTCCCGACTTGCAGTCACCATTTCTAACTTCGCTGAGTAACTATACTTCCGTTGCTTACAATGTGGTGTTTGCCATTCTCATTATAGCATTCACGTTCTTTTATACGGCTATTATGGTCAATCCGCAGCAGATGTCGGAAGATATGAAGAAGAACGGTGGGTTTATTCCGGGTATTAAACCCGGGCAGGCGACCAATTATTTCATCGATGGCGTAGTTTCCAAGATCACATTTCCAGGGGCTATATTTCTGGCTATCATTGCGATATTTCCCGCAATTGCGAGCCTGTTTGGGGTGAACAATCAGTTTGCCCATTTCTATGGAGGCACTTCGTTGCTTATTTTGGTTGGGGTGGTGTTGGATACACTACAGCAGATTGAAAGCCATCTGTTGATGCGCCATTATGACGGATTGATGAAGACCGGTCGCATTCGGGGGAGAGCCTCCGCTGTAAATACGGGTACAACGCAATCGGTCATTTAGTTTTTTCATGTCTAAGGTCTATTACAAATCCACTGAAGATATTGAACAACTGCGGAAGTCGGCTGCCGTACTTTCGCAGTTGCTCGGTGAAATAGCCCAGGTCATCAGGCCTGGAGTAACCACATTATCTTTGGATAAGCTGGCTTACGATTATATTCACGACCATGGTGGGCGCCCGGCATTTCTCAATTACAACGGATTTCCTAATTCACTTTGTATATCGGTAAACGACCAGGTCGTGCATGGTATTCCCGGGGATTATGAGCTTCGCGATGGTGACATCGTATCGGTAGATGGAGGTGTTGACTTGGACGGCTATATCAGTGATTCCGCATATACCTTTGCTGTTGGTGAAGTGGATGCCGAAGTAGACCGTCTGCTCCGCGTAACGCTGGAGGCGTTGAATATGGGTATCGGGCAGGCCATCACAGGGAGGCGTGTCGGCGATATTGCCTTTGCAGTTCAAGATCACGTTGGTCAATACGGATATGGTATTGTGAGGGAGTTGGTTGGGCATGGTGTGGGATTTAAACTACATGAGAAACCAGAGGTACCCAATTATGGAAAGCGCGGTACAGGTAGCAAACTTGAAGAAGGATTGGTGATTTGTATTGAGCCGATGATAAATATGGGTAAGGCGCAGGTAAAATTTTGGGACGACGGTTGGACAGTAAGTACGGCTGATGGCAAACCTTCCGCACACTATGAACATATGGTGGCTATCCAAAAAGGCGCGGCTGACGTATTGACGACCTTTGCGTATGTTGATGAAGTTTTGGGTAAAAAGAATTGATATTCAATTTTTTTTGGTTATCTTTGCAACCCTGTTTGTGTGGGGGTATAATTAGATAATAATCAAGACTATATGGCTAAACAAGCCTCGATTGAGCAAGACGGAGTCATTAAAGAAGCGTTATCCAACGCTATGTTTCGGGTGGAATTGGAGAATGGGCATGAGATTGTCGCCCATATTTCCGGGAAAATGCGGATGCACTACATCAAGATTTTGCCTGGTGACCGGGTGAAGCTGGAGATGTCTCCGTACGATTTGACAAAGGGAAGAATAACATATCGATATAAATAAAAGCAGGTGGACCTGCTTAGAAAGTAACATAAGATCATGAAAGTCAGAGCATCCATTAAGAAGCGTAGTGCGGATTGCAAGATTATCCGCCGGAAGGGTAAAGTTTTTGTAATCAATAAGAAGAACCCGAAGTTCAAACAACGTCAGGGCTAATCGTAATTCATCAACATATTATATGGCAAGGATCGCAGGTATAGATTTACCTAAAAACAAAAGAGGGGAGATAGGCCTCACCTATATTTACGGAATCGGTCGCTCTACAGCACAACGTATTCTGGACAAAGCCGGCATCGATTATGATGTAAAGGTTCAGGAATGGGATGACGAACAATTGGGCGCTATCCGTACAGTTATCAACGAGGAGATTAAGGTAGAGGGAGCACTCCGCTCTGAAGTTCAATTGAATATCAAGCGTTTGATGGATATCGGTTGCTATCGCGGACTGCGTCATCGTAAACACCTTCCCGTTCGCGGTCAACGCACCAAGAACAATTCGCGTACCCGGAAAGGGAAACGGAAGACGGTTGCAAACAAGAAAAAGGCTACTAAATAATAATTGAACGAATATAATGGCTAAAAGTAAAAAAGTAAGCAAAAAGCGTGTTGTTACCATTGAGCCGGTTGGTCAGGCCCATATCAGCGCTACCTTTAATAATATTATCATTACGCTTACGAACAATCAAGGGCAAGCCATTTCCTGGTCTAGCGCCGGTAAGATGGGTTTTCGGGGTTCTAAGAAAAATACCCCCTATGCCGCTTCTCAGGCTGCTGCTGATTGCGGCAAAGTTGCCCACGATTTGGGACTGCGGAAAGTAGAGGTGTTTGTAAAAGGTCCTGGCTCCGGTAGGGAGTCGGCAATCCGCACGTTGCAGAATACGGGAATTGAAGTGACCGCAATCAGAGACATTACACCGTTACCTCATAACGGTTGCCGCCCCCCGAAACGCAGAAGAGTATAATCAACAAATTTTTAAAGCTAAGATTCTTCAGCTATAGGCTGAAAGATACTTTAAAACCAATCATTATATGGCAAGATACACAGGACCGAAGTCCAAAATTGCCCGGAAATTTAGGGAACCTATTTTCGGGCCAGACAAAGCATTGGAGCGTAAGAATTATCCTCCGGGGCAACACGGGGCGTCGAAACGCAGAGGCAAACAATCGGAGTATGCGGTTCAGTTGCTCGAAAAGCAGAAGGCCAAATATACTTATGGTGTATTAGAGCGTCAGTTCGCAAATTTATTTGCCAAAGCTTCTTCCAAACAAGGTATTACCGGTGAGATCTTCCTCAAATTGCTGGAAGCACGGTTAGATAACACGGTTTATCGCTTGGGAATTGCCCCAACACGTTCTGCCGCCCGCCAATTGGTCGGACACAAACACATCACGGTGAATGGTGAGGTGGTGAATATTCCATCCTACAGCCTTCGCCCCGGTGATATTATTGCCGTACGCGAACGCTCTAAATCGCTTGAAGCAATTGCCGATTCTGTAGCCGGACGTAAGTTGAATAAATTCAGCTGGCTGGAATGGGATGCAAATGAGTTGTCCGGAAAATTCCTGAACTACCCGGAACGTACCGAGATTCCAGAGAATATCAAGGAAAGCTTAATTGTGGAGTTGTACTCCAAGTAAGTAGCACACGAGAACAGTACAGCCGATTTGGGTGTGCCGTTCTTGTGTATCGCATTTTTGTAAACAATCATTAAGAATAATTAAATGGCAATCTTAGCATTTCAAAGACCTGATAAAGTTATCATGCAGAAATCAACAGATTTCGATGGCACATTTGAGTTTCGTCCATTGGAACCTGGTTTCGGTGTGACAATTGGTAATGCTTTACGCCGTATTCTCTTGTCCTCACTGGAAGGATATGCAATTACGTCGGTTCGTTTCTCAGGTGTATCGCATGAGTTTTCTACCATTAAAGGTGTTGTGGAGGACGTTACCGAAATCATTCTGAACCTTAAGCAGGTCCGCTTTAAGAAGACAGGCGAGATGGGTGACGCTGAAAAGGTTTTTATGGTTATTAACGGACAGGATCAAGTGACCGCCGGTGATATTACCAATTTTTCCAACAACTTCACCGTATTGAATCCGGATTTGGTAATTTGCAATATGGAGAGTTCTGTTACGCTGGAGTTAGAGCTTAATATCGCCAAAGGCCGCGGATACATCAACGCCGAGGAAAACAAGGTGGTGGATGGTCCTGTTGGTGTGATTGCTGTCGACTCGATTTTCACTCCGATCAAGAATGTAAAGTATACCATCGAAAACTATCGGGTAGAGCAGAAAACTGACTACGAGAAGTTGTTGTTGGATATTTCTACCGACGGTTCTATTCACCCAGAGGATGCGCTGAAAGAAGCCGCCAAGATCTTGATTCAACACTTTATGTTATTCTCTGATGAAAACATGCTGTTGGAATCTCAGGCGAAAGAAGAAACCAAGGTCGTGGATGAGGAGATTTTACATATGCGTAAAATTCTGAAGACCGAACTGGTGGATTTGGATCTTTCTGTGCGGGCATTGAATTGCCTGAAAGCAGCCGACATCCGCACGCTTGCCGAACTGGTAACGTACGACGTGGCCGATATGCTGAAGTTCAGAAACTTCGGTAAGAAGTCCCTGAGCGAGATTCAGGAGCTGGTCAAATCGAAAGGGTTGTCGTTCGGGATGAACCTGGCTAAGTACAAGCTTGACGAAGAATAAATTTTTATAAATAGCGACCTGTTGCATAATTCCTCCCGCCCAAGGCGGGAACGGTATGCACAAATTTTAACATCAAAATGAGACACGGAAAAAGATTCAATCACTTAGGGCGCACAGCAAGTCACCGCAAGGCGATGTTGTCTAACATGGCCATTTCGTTGATTAAACACAAACGCATTACCACTACATTGGCCAAAGCCAAAGCGCTGCGGCAATATGTAGAACCATTGATTACCAAATCCAAAGACGACACCACACACTCACGTCGTACCGTATTCAGCTATTTACAGGATAAAGAAGCTGTAACGATACTTTTCCGCGAGATTTCTGAGAAAGTGGCTACCCGTCCGGGCGGGTATACCCGTATCATCAAGTTGGAGAACCGTTTGGGCGATAACGCCGAGATGGCTTTCATCGAATTGGTAGACTACAATGAAGTCTATAAGAAAGACGGTGAAGCTACGGAACGCAAGTCGACCCGACGACGTGGTGGCAAGAAGAAGACCAGCGCTGCTGCACCTGTTGCGGACGAGACTACCGAGGTTGTTGTAGATGAGAAGCCAACAGCTAAAGAAGAGGTAGCCGTTGAAGAAACAGTGGCGGAAGTGGAAGAAACGGCAGTCGAAACAGAAGCCGCTCCGGCAGTTGACAACGAAGCGGAAACTCAGAAGGAAGAAAGCCAGGAAGAAGGCAAAGAGGAAAAGAAAGACTGAGTTTTTCAACGTTGACAAGATTTAAGGAACCGGCTTACGCAAAGCCGGTTTTTTTGTTTTTATCAGTTCGTGTTTTGGCAAGTGGAAACGGGGCGTAACTTGCGTATAGGTTTCCGACTGCATATCAATTCAAGTTTATATCTTTGCGCAGATGATTTACTCCATTAACAATCCTGTTCCTATACCACGGAAATCACAGGAGCTATTTGGTAAGAAAATGAAACTATTTGATGTTTACGCTATTAACCCCGTTGAAATTGAGCGTGGGGTAGGTTCGGTTATATGGGACAGCGATGGCAACGAGTATTTGGATATGTATGGAGGCCACGCGGTTATTTCCATTGGGCACACGCACCCTCATTACGTCAAACGGATCACAGACCAGCTAAACAAGATAGGGTTTTATTCTAATTCCGTTGAGATCCCCGGGCAAATACAGTTGGCCGAATTACTGGGCAATGTTTCCGGAAAAGCCGGTTTTCAGTTGTTTTTGTGCAACTCGGGAGCAGAAGCCAATGAAAATGCATTGAAATTGGCGTCATTCTACAATAACCGGAAGAAGGTTATCGCTTTTACCGGCGCATTTCATGGCCGCACTTCATTGGCGGTGGCCGCCACCCACAATGCCAAGATTGTGGCTCCCGTCAACGAAACCGATCATGTGATATTTCTGCCCTTCAATGATACGGAAGCACTGGAGACGGCTTTTGCTTCGTATGGAAATGAGATTTCTTCGGTCATCGTAGAGGGAATTCAGGGCGTGGGTGGCATCAAAGTAGCCTCCGATGAATTTCTGAGACAAATCAGGAATCTTACATCGCAATATGATTCGATCTTCATTGCCGACTCGGTGCAATGCGGGTATGGTCGTTCTGGTTCTTTCTACTCGCACGACTTAGCCGGGATAGAGGCGGATATTTACAGCATGGCGAAGGGCATGGGTAATGGGTTTCCGATTGGCGGTATTGCGATTTCGCCAAAGATTAAGCCCTGGATAGGGATGTTGGGCACCACGTTTGGCGGAAATCACCTGGCTTGTGCGGCAGCATTGGCCGTACTGGAAGTAATCGAAAAAGATAACCTCATTGAAAATGCGGCTGACGTGGGCACGTACTTAATCGACGAACTGCGAAAAATGGATAAAATTTCGGAGGTAAGGGGGACGGGTTTGATGATTGGCATCGATCTACCCGAGGAACTATCTTCAGTAAAGAAGAATTTGTTACTCAAAAACCGTATCTTCACAGGGGAGGCCAAGCCAAACGTTATCCGGTTGCTTCCGGCGCTGAATTTGACGAAAGCACATGCAGATCGTTTTCTCGAAGCACTCAATGAGCGACTAAAAACAGATTAGAATTTAGGTTTAACTGCCAATGGGCAGACGATTTTAGATGGACGAATGAAACAGTTTTTTTCGGTTGCGGATGTAGACAACTTATCAGGCATCGTAGATGAGGCATTAAAGTTGAAGGGCGATCCGTTTGCTTTTGATCAACTGGGCAAACGGAAAACATTGGGATTGGTTTTCCTAAACCCCAGCTTGCGGACACGTCTAAGTACACAGAAAGCGGCCATACACTTGGGAATGGATGTGATGGTTATGAACATGGATAAGGACGGCTGGGCACTCGAAACGCAGGATGGTGTTGCAATGAATGGTACCACTGTCGAACATATCCGTGAGGCTGCGGCAGTAATGGGACAATACTGTGATGTGCTAGGTATCCGGTCGTTTCCGAAATTAGTCGACCGCGATACGGATTACAGTGAGGACTTATTCCGGAAGTTTGTCAGCTATTGCGGTGTTCCCGTCATTAGTTTAGAAAGCGCCACACGCCATCCGCTTCAGAGCCTTGCGGATTTGATTACCATACGTGAGCACTGGCGCGAATCCGGGACGCCTAAGGTTGTCTTGGCTTGGGCTCCACACGTGAAAGCGCTGCCGCAGGCTGTTCCTAATTCCTTTTCCGAATGGATGTGCCGGGCGCAGGCAGAGGGTATGGTCGATTTTACCATCGCCCACCCTCCGGGGTATGCACTGTCCGATACGTTTACGCAAGGGGCGACCATCTCAAACACATTGGATGAAGCGCTGGTAGGTGCGGACTTTGTATACGTAAAAAACTGGTCGTCTTATGATAATTATGGCCAGATGCTGCCAGTTGGGGAACAGTGGATGCTAGATAACCATAAACTGGCGGTTACCAATCAAGCCAAGGTGATGCATTGCCTGCCTGTCCGTCGTGATTTGGAATTAGCTAGCGAAGTGTTGGACGGACCGCAGTCGCTGGTCATTCACGAGGCAGGTAACCGTGTATGGGCTGCACAAGCAGTGTTGAAACGAATGCTGGAAGAAAATTAAATTGCACCGCTGATGGCCGTATTTGATTTTGATGCTGATTATACATTGGAAAACGAAGTTGTACAGCTTCGTCCCTTGAATAGCAGTGATCTCACCAAGCTATTGCCGTTTGCACTTAATGAGCCCGAACTGTGGACCTATTCAATGATATCGGCCGCCGGCGAGGATGGAATGACAAATTATGTGGAACAGGCCATCGCCGAAAGGGAGAGCCACAAGCAATACCCATTTATCGTATACGATAAACGGGTAGGCCATTATGCCGGATGTACCCGCTACTACGATATTCAACTGTCGGCGCAAACGTTGCAATTGGGTTATACCTGGTATGGTAATCAATTTCAGCGAACGGGGCTGAATAGGCACTGCAAATACCTGTTACTGCAGTTTGCGTTTGAACATATGAACATGCAACGCGTTGAGTTTCGAGCCGATAATGACAATCACCGGAGTATCGCGGCCATGAAGGCGATTGGTTGCCACGAAGAAGGAATATTGAGGAGTAACGGCAAACGTCCGGACGGTAGCCGCCGTGATAGCATTGTGTTAAGTATACTGCGGGACGAGTGGTTAAATTCGGTCAAAGCATCATTAAATAACAAGATATATTAGCATGGCGAACGGTAAACTGTGGGTGATTAAAATAGGTGGTAACATTATCGACCATCCCGAAGGGTTAAGTCGCTTTCTCGATCGGTTTGCCAACTTACGTGGCCACAAGGTACTGGTACATGGAGGAGGGAAGATAGCTACGCGAATGGCGGCCGACCTGGGTATCGAAGCCACCCTGGTAGCTGGTCGCCGTATCACCGACGAAGCCATGTTGCGGGTAGTAACCATGGTGTATGCTGGTTTAACGAATAAACAGGTAGTGGCAGGATTGCAGGCCCGGAAGTGCAATGCGCTGGGCCTTAGCGGTGCCGATGGCAATAGTATTAAAGCCGTAAAACGGCCGGTCAAAGACATCGACTATGGGTTTGTGGGCGACATCCTGCCAGGATCGGTCGATGACGATGTCATAGCAGTGTTGCTGGAAAAGGGATTTATCCCGGTATTTTCGGCAATCACGCACGATGGCGAAGGACATTTACTTAACACGAATGCCGATACGATTGCCGCGGCCCTGGCCGTTGCCTTGTCATCACAATACGAAACCTCGTTGGTTTATTGTTTTGAGAAAAGAGGAGTGCTTCGTGACATGTATGACGAGAATTCGGTGATCACCGAAATAAAAAGAGCAGAATTTGAAGGTTTACAAGCGTCCGGTGTCGTCGCTGACGGCATGGTGCCCAAGTTGCATAATGCTTTTGATGCCATTGCAAAGGGAGTGCGCGAGGTATACATCGGCCATGCGGACGAATTACATTTGTTGCATGAACAGCGGTTTGGCACACGAATGGTGAAGTGAGACAACGGATAAAAAAACTTACGAACAAATAAAATGGACAAAATCACGATCATTGGGAGCGGTAATATTGGCCTGTCATTGGCCAAAGGGTTGGTTAATAAGGGGTACTGCCAAGCAGAAGACATTACCTTGACGCGGCGTAACCTCAAGTCGCTGGGCGAAGAGGCAGCCAAGGGATTCAACGTAAGCGATAACAACAAAGTGGCAATCTATGATGCCAGTGTTGTCGTACTGGCGGTTTTGCCGCAACAGCTTAAAAGTGTACTCGAAGAAATTGCCCCTGCCATCTCGCCGGAGAGACAGCTGGTTGTATCGGTCGTATCCGGCGTTACCTGTGCAGATGTACGTGATAAACTGGGCAACAACGTGCAGGTGATCCGTGCAATGCCCAATACCGCCATCGCTATCGGCCAATCAATGACCTGTATCGCATCCGATAATGCTTCCGACGAACAATTGGAGCGGGTCACGAAGTTGTTTGAAACGGTCGGTGCTGTCGTGACAATCAACGAAGACCTCATGACGTCCGCAACTGCGCTTTGTGCATGCGGCATTGCTTTTTTCCTGCGGAGTATCCGGGCCGCATCACAGGGGGGAGTGGAGATCGGATTTCACGCACACGATGCGCTGAAAATGGCTGTCCAGACAGCCAAAGGTGCTGCCGATCTGCTCTTGCAGACACAAAGCCATCCCGAAGGGGAGATTGATAAAGTGACTTCCCCGAAGGGCTGTACAATCGCTGGACTGAATGAGATGGAACACAACGGGTTCAGCTCAGCCTTTATCAAAGGAATCAAATTGTCTGCACGCAAAGCCGGAGGACTTTATAATGACTGAAAAACTGATACAGGACAGTACCGGTCTACTGCGCGATCTGATCCGTATCCCCTCATTTAGTAAGGAGGAGAACCAAACAGCGGATACTATCGAACGCTTTCTACAACAACGCGGCGTACGTACGTTTCGCAAGATGAATAACGTATGGGCATATAATAAGTTCTTTGATGCGGGGAAGCCTACCATTCTGCTCAATTCCCATCATGACACGGTGAAACCCAATACGGGATACACGCGCAATCCTTTTTCGCCCGATACGGTCGATGGTAAATTGTACGGCCTCGGTAGCAACGATGCTGGTGGTTGCCTGGTGTCGCTAATTGCTACCTTCCTGCATTTTTACGCACAGGAAGGGCTCCGTTACAACTTCTGCATAGCTGCTACCGCGGAAGAGGAAATCTCCGGGACCAATGGGCTGGAATTAGTCATTCCAGATCTGGGGCCACTGGATTTTGCCATTGTTGGTGAACCCACGTTAATGCAACTCGCGGTAGCCGAACGGGGCTTGATGGTGCTTGATTGCACTGCTCACGGAAAGGCTGGCCATGCGGCCCGCGAGGAAGGAGATAACGCAATTTACAAAGCACTGAAAGATATTGAATGGTTTACCAGCTATCGCTTTCCAAAAGAATCTGAAGAATTTGGCGCGATTAAAATGAGTGTGACCGTTATCCATGCTGGCTCCCAGCATAATGTGGTGCCTGCCACCTGCGAGTTTGTGGTAGATATCCGGGTAACAGATGCGTACCGTAATGAGGAGGTGCTCGATATCATTCGTCAGCACGTAAGCTGCGAGGTGACCCCCCGTTCCGTGCGGCTCAAACCCTCATCGATACCCAAGGACCATCCTGTTGTACAGGCTGGACTTGCATTGGGGCGTAACACATACGGCTCACCCACCACCAGTGACCAGGCGTTACTGGATATCCCGTCGCTTAAACTCGGTCCTGGCGACTCGGCCCGTTCCCACATGGCAGACGAATTTATTCACGTCAATGAAATTGGTGAGGGTATCGGGTTATATATCAATATCCTTGATCACGTGGTGAAGGGTTGAGGGTGCCTAATTTTTTTTTCATGTTTGCATAAGGGTGAACTGCCGTGATGTTGTCTTGATACAAAACAAGAACAACAGAATAATGATCATGAAAAAAGTAATCCACTCAGTAGTTAGTTTGGCCGTCGTTTTGATGCTATTTACGGCCTGTGATAAGGAAAGTGTTGTCTCGGCCGATGGCCTTCCGAAAGACGCTCAGCTTTTTATAACCCAACACTTCCCCAACCATGAAATCCTTCAGGTGGTAAAAGAACGTGACGATCTGAAAACGACATACGAAGTTTACCTGAGCGAGGGATTCAACCTGGATTTCGACAAAAAGGGAAAAATCGTCAGTGTGGAAGGAACCAGCAAACTGCCGGATAGTGTAGTGCCCGAAAAGATACTCGGCTACGTACAAACCAATTATCCCGATTACTTTATCCGCGATTGGGAGTTGGATGATCGCGGGCAAGAAGTTACCCTTTCCAATGGTATGGACCTGAAATTTGATAAAAACGGTAATTTCCTCCGGATAGACTAACGGCGCTGCCGCAGTTTTGGGATAACGAAGATTGCATTCAGGCATTACTGCCCGAATGCAATCGTTTTGAAGTTGAAGCCGCCTTTGTCAGCATGTATCCGCAGCACATGTGTTCCTTTGGTCAACGCAGGTATTTGAACCGGGATATGTTGCCACTGCTGCACACTGTCCGTTGTGGGCACGGCAATAGGTTGTGTCAATACTTGACCGTCGATATGTACGGTAACCTGTCCGGAAGCCGTTTCAGTAGCTATTTCCAATAGCAACTCGCTTATCCCTTCATCTACGATATTTACGGTATATTGAAGCCACTCGCCGTCTTCAATATGGAAAATATGGTAGCCAGATGAATCCGGCCGGATGTCTACCCCGTCATTCCGGTAGCTACGGCCGCGGTTGCCCTGCGTGTTTATGCCTGGCGTATAATGGTAGCTGGCCGTATCAGTATCATAATATGCGATTCCCTGTCGGCCCATATCGAAATCCACTGCCGGCAATACAGTACCCACTGCAATCCGGTTTTTGCCAAAAGGTATGGCATCATGCGCATATACCTGCCGGAACATTGCGTCTACTACATCCGGATGGAAAATGTTGTTTTCCAGTTTTAGATTTTCCAGCCATTCATTTATCGTGCGTAATGCGTCTTCGGGTGACGGCTTTTCGCCCTTTCCCGACCAATAGTCAAGCAGCTCCTCATAACCGTCAGGCTGCTTGATTTCGAGCGGTTGGTTGATACCCATCTTTTTATTTTGCCACCATGCCCACCCGATGCCGTTGGTTTCACACAATTCGATGGCTTCGGTAAACCAGGTATTTGAATTTTCGCCCGATTCACCTAACCAAAGGGGAATGTTGTGTTCATTGCGCAGGTCAATGAAGCGCTGTATGGCCTCCTGTACGTTGGGGTTGCCGTATTTGTGGAAACTCAATACGAGATTATCATCCCACTTTGGAAATATGCCGTTGTAATTGTTCGCAAAGCCGTTTCCTTCCAAAAAGATGATATGATTGGTGTCCACTTCGCGGATGGCATGAGTTACATCTACAAGAAATTGGCGGAGTGGTGTGTTGGTTTGCTCGGCGGTGCCGCGGAAATCGGTCGAGTCTTCGAAGCCCCAGTTGGTTTCATTGAGTACATCATAGCCGCCTATCCACGCTTCGTTGGCGTAGCGTTCGGCAAGCTTCCGCCAAAGGGCAATGGTTTTCGTGCGGTTTGCCTCGCTTTCCCAAAAAGAAGGTTTATCGGGATTACGATCAGAAATATTGAGATCGTTTCCCTGGCCGCCAGGGGCGGCATGGAGATCCAGGATAAGGTACATGTTGTTCGCTTTGCACCATGCGAGCAGGCTGTCGGTCATGGCAAAGCCGATATCCAGCCAGGTTTGTTCACCGGCCACCGGCTCCTCCTCCACGGGCAAGGTATACAGGTTATAGTGCATGGGAAGCCTGATCGAGTTAAACCCCCACGCGGCCATGGAGTCAATGTCGACTTTGCGGGTATGGTTGGCTAACCACGACGTATAAAACCGTGCTGTTTCTTCAACGCCGATTACATCTTCGATATGCTCACGGATGCGGTACTGTTGTCCGATGAAGCCCAACTTGAACATATACCCTTCCTGGAGCATCCAGCCACCAAGGCCCATGCCGCGGAGGATGACCGTGTCTCCTTGTCCGTTGATGATATGGTGACCCTGCGCTTTGAGGAAGTTTTTTGAACCGGACTCGACATCGCATGCTGTCCATACGATTGTCGATAACGCGAACACGAAGATGAGTATCTTTCTCATGGCATAAGTGATTTTAAAGAATATAGGTGGCTACCGCTCCCTGTTGGAGCGTCGTCTTGAATCGTTGCTGGTCATGTTTCACCTGGAATGTTTGTGCGGTGTTTGTTTCATTAAGTACAATCAATACAACGGCACCTGCCGGGGTACGGAACGCCACGTTCGGTAATCCTTCGATATCGTTGGATTCGACGCGTATGCTGCCCGGGCGGACAAATTTTGCGGCGTGGGCGACTACGTAATACGCCGGATTTCGCGTCACACTGTCGCCCGTCAGCGTGATGCCGCCAAGGCAACGGTCGCATCCGCCGCGGTCTGTATGGGGTTTATGGTCAGGTCCGTTGGCAAGGTTCCATTCCAACACGGTTCGGCTCCAGTTTCGCGTGGCACCGATGGTGAGGTGTTTGATATGGTGAGGGACATCGACGGATAGGTCGCCGGGTGCACCCATCCACTGCTCGGTAAAGTGCAATTCCTTATCCGGATGCTTTTCATGTACCGTAGCAAGTGCATCGATAGTCCCCCCGTAGAGGTGGAATGCGGAGCCGGCAATATATTTTTTTGCGTCGGGATCATCCAGGATACTGATGGGATAATCGGGCCGGTCGCAGTTATGGTCATAGATGATGATTTTCGTGGTAATGCCCGCTTGTTCGAATGCAGGCCCGAGGTGGTTCTTCACAAAGTCGCCCATTTCGTCGGCCAGCATCAACAGGCTGGGGTTGTTTCCGGGATGCAACGGCTCGTTCTGAACGGTAACGGCATCGATAGAAATGCCTTCGGCCGCCATCTGTTCGATATACCGCACAAAGTATTTGGCGTATGCCGGATAATATTCGGGTTTAAGGCTGCCCCCCCGGGTGTCGTTATTCGTTTTCATCCATTTGGGCGGTGACCACGGTGAGCCCATGATTTTCAGCGCTGGGTAGATGGCCAGGATCTCTTTTAATACCGGAATCACATCATCGCGGTCGGGGCCCAGGTCAAATTTTGCCATATCGGGGTCGGTCTCACCATCGGGCAAGTCATTATACGAAAAAGGAAACGCATTGAGATCCGACGCTCCGATGGTGACCCGTAGGTAGCTGACACCGATTTCGGTACCTTCCGTACCGAAGAGCTCCCGTAGCAGGGCACTGCGTGCATCAGCGGACATCTGCATGAGGTGATGCGCACTGCCACCCGTCAGCGTGAATCCAAAACCGTCTATGGTCTGATAATGTTGACTGGTGTCGATTTCAACGGTGCGGAAGTCGGCTTCATTGTCGGCAGCCAACGGTAAGGTCGGTTGTTTTTCGAACAACACCGAGCCATCGTGCGTATTGGTGAGCCAGTTTTCGGCTCCCTGTTGGGACAGTGAGCACCCAGCTGACAGCAAGACTGATGCGACGAAAAAGATGAATTTGCGTTCTTTCAGGGTTCTGAAGACCATAATTTCAAGTTAATAATGTATAGGTGCCACGGCGGCTACGGCACCCGTGTTGATAATGCAGTTTTCAAATTTGATGCTTTCCAGTACGACATCCATTGCCGTTGCGCCGTCTGTCGGGAAATTTCCGGGTATGCGCATTAGTGCCGCGTTGGGATTGGTATCGTGCCGTTTAAGCGGCCAATGACACCAACCGATATCGGCGTCTTCCAGTTTACGGATGTTTTGACGTAGCCAATCATTGGTGTTTTCGCCCGTTTCACCTACCCAAACCGGTACGTTTACCCTATTTTTAAAATTTATCAGGTTGACGATGCGGTTAATCTGGTTGACATCGGGGTCTGCCTGTAGATCATCGGCTTCCGATATCCAATAGCGGTGGGCGCTGTATATCAGGTTTTGGTTATTGGTAAAATCACCCGGCAACAATCCATTATAGTTATTCCCCCATCCGTTTCCTTCCACCATGATAAGGTGGGTATCTCCGTTGCTGCGGATGGCGTTGATGATGCGTTCGTGAATGTCATGTATCCACTCGTTTTGCGGCACGTTATTCGGCTCGTTGATAAGGTCGTACCATGCAATCCGGTCGTCATTGATATATCGTTTTGAAATAGTCTCCCACAATTTCACCGTAATATCCTGATAGATGGGACGTCCCTGACCGTCCCGGCCCAGCCATAAATAGTTAGGCTCAAAAACATCGGCGATATTGATATCGGTGCCCTGACCGCCGGGAACGGCGTGCAGGTCGAGCACGACATAGAGGTTATTCGCACCGCACCATTCCAGCAGCTGATCGATGATAGCAAAGCCTTCGACGTCCTCTCGCGTAAAAAGACTGCCTGCATCGTACCAGGTGGCGAGTGTGTTGGTATAGTCGTTTAGTGTAATCCTTTCGCGGATGACCTCATGCCGTACCGCCCGCTGTTCCTCGGTGAGGAACAGATCATAGTGCATGGGTAACCGTACCGCGTTGAACCCGAGCGACGCGATGTAATCGATATCTTTTCGGGTTATAAAATTGCGCCGCCACTCGTGGTAAAAGGTTTCTACTTCCGTTTCCGACAGCCCGGCGTTGTAATAGATCCGTTTCATCTGCCATTGGTTAGCCGCTTTGCTCTGGTCGTGCGGATTGAGCATGTACCCCTCTTGCAGCAACCAGTAACCAAGACCTACTGCACGTAGCACCGCTTCCTGATTTTGTGCGTTTACCACCTTATTTCCATCGGCCCTAAGCCGGGTGAGGTCATCAAACGATAGCGAGATACGCGGTTTGGGAGGTAATGGCTCAGGCTGTTTGATATTAGGTGTGCGCGGTTCACCGCCCCCGCAACCGAGGCCAATGCAAAGACCCAGTATCCCGATGAGTTGTTTGATCGTCAATGGCCGCATCACCTCAATTTTCAACCAGCGGATATACCCGTACATAGTCTACCACCATGCTTGCCGGAAATGCATGCTCATCAACCCCTTGTTGACCACCCCAGTTGCCACCCACTGCCAAGTTAATCAACCAATGGAATTGCTGGTCGAACGGCCATACCTCGTAACCTTTCCCTTCGTTCTGAAAATTGAAAATCTGCACGTCGTCTACATAACCGCGTATATAAGCTGGGGTCCAGTCAACGCGGTAAAGATGGAAGTCGGTCGTGGCATTTTCTATTTTCTTTGTCGCAGTTTTTTGCGTGCCGATAACATGGTTATAAGCTTCTGTGTGGACACTGATGTGTACCACGTCCTGGTCGTAGCCCACGTGTTCGAGGATGTCGATTTCGCCGGATGCCGGCCAACCTCCGTATTTCCAGTCGGAGGGTAACATCCATACCGCTGGCCACGTGCCCACGCCCTGAGGAACTTTGGCACGCACCTCGAAACGGCCGTACAGGAAGTCTGCCTTTCCGCGGCTTACCAATCGGGCCGAAGTGTAGGCCATTCCCTCATGTTCTTCGTTGATGGCGGTAATGGTAAGCATGCCATCGCCTACGTGGACGTTTTCGATACGATTCTCGGTATAGAATTGCAATTCGTTGTTGCCCCAGCCGTCGCTTCCCGAACCGACATCATAGCCCCACTTACTTTCATCGGGGAGCCCCTCATAGTCAAATTCATCAGCCCACGAAGGGGTGGTCGCAAAGGCGTACTCCTTTTGTTCCGGAGGCTGGGGCCCGGGGATATTTGGTTTTCTCGGCTCTTTTCCACAGGCGACGAGGAGCAATGGAATTAATAAAAAGCTGGTCATGCGATAATTATTCATGTAACGTATTTAAAAATCCAAGGGCAAGACGATACCGGTATCGTCTTGCCAGAATCAACTCAGCTAGCGGCACGTAATGTAAATGTCCACCAGCCGGAGCCACCGATGTTCACACCGATTTTGAGGATATCGTATCCCTGACCACCTACGTTCTGGTCCATGGCCAATATATCATAAGTGATGGAGTTGCCTACCGGACCGGTAGGTGTTTCCCCGCCATTATGAGCTTTCTTGATGCCGATATGGGCACCTCTGCCGGTCAGCACCAATTGGCCCAGGCCATTTACGCCTGTACCTTCGATCACTGAGAAGCTGAACGTTCCTGAATTCCATGCGGCCTGGTCGCCACTCAGGTTGCTGGCGGGCTCGCAAGAGGTGGATGCGCTGCCCAAATAGCCATCTGCGTAGAAGTCACCTTTATTATCATAGATAAACGTCCCTTCCGCGTTGAACTGAAAGGTGAATTCGTCATTGAATTCGCACGCCCGACCGGTAATGTCATCGGCCGTGCTCGACCACCAGTTACCCGCATCCGGCCCCTGGTCGCCTACTTTGAATGCTCCCGCATCCGGATTAAACCGCCATACTTTTTCAGTACATCCGGCGATGAAGCCCAATGCGCGGTCGGGATTGCAGGCGGTGGGATCGCTTTGGCTGATGGATACCTGTTTGGTGGTGGTTGCCGTACCACCCGGAGTGACCGCGGTCAACGTGACATCATACTCACCTTCAAACGTAAATCTCGCGGCAACGTTATCCCCTTTGAACGTTTGCCCCGTGCTTGTCTCCCAATATGCGATGGAGTTGCCGGGAGTCCGGTTTACCAGTATGAGTGTATTGGCATCTTCACCAGCCTGCACTTCAAAATCAGGGGTGGGAATATTGCCCAGGCTGTATTTTTCCTCCCTGCAACCGTGGAGGGCAATGATAGTAATCAGGAACCCACCCGTCATTACCTTTAGCGGGTGAGCAGTTATCAATCTTTTCATTAGTGTTTCAATTAGTTGTTTTCTGCTGTTCGTTGTCTCACTTGTATGCTTCGTGCTGTACCAGCTGTGTGTTTAACAGCTCGTTGTAAGGGATCGGCAGCACTTCATGTTTACCGGCCACAAAACCCCTGGCACCCAATGCCGCGGGTGCGCGTCCGGACCTCACCAAGTCATACCAGCGATGACCCTCTGTGGCTAGTTCTTTGCGCCGTTCAAGGAAAATGTTGTCTAATGTCGCTTCTATTGGTCCGAGGCCCACACGATTGCGCACAGCGTTAAGGAGTTGATATGCTCGGCTGCCAGCACCACCGCCCTGACCGCTCTCTACCAGTGCTTCGGCCTCCATAAGATAGGTGTCGGCAAGCCTTATCTCGATGTAATTTTGCGGATAATTTAACTCGCGGACACCATTGGTCGCAGCAAACTCGGTGAGCGGGGCATATTTTTGAATAAACCAACCTGTATTCATGTACCCCTTTTCATATTGGGCTTCACCGATTTGTTCCAGACTGTCCACATCGGCCACTGTTGCTTTAAAACGCGGATCATAGTGCAGCAAATCATACAGATCTTTCGTAATGGGGCAGAAGCTCCAGCCGGAATAGTACGAAGGACCGCTATAGCCCCGCGGGCCGAACATTACCGTAGCGACATTGCCGTAGAATACGCCCCAAGCGCCCCAATCCAACGCGCCCACTGCAGAATGCACAATTTCGAAGATGGATTCGGAATGGAATTTATTATCGGGTCGGAAAATATCGGCAAAATCATCCAATAAGTGGTAGCCATATTGGCTGGTGCCACCGGGTGTGCCATTAACTTCAGCCAATTGCGCCGCGGCTTCATTCCATTTCTTCTGGTACACATATACCTTTCCGAGCAGGGCCTGGGCAGCGCCCTTAGTGGCTCGCCCACCCTCTGTTGCTCCGGGTATGCTGGGCGGTAATATGGCGATAGCATCCTTCAAATCCTGCTCTACCTGCGCATAAACCACTTCTGGCTCCACTTGCGTTTGCTCCCGCATGTTATCGGTTGTCAACGGTTCAATATAGAACGGGATGTTACGGAACAACCGCACCAAATCGAAATAATAATAGCCTCTCAGGAATTTTGCTTCGGCAATGTAACGGGCGGCCAGTGCTTCGCTCAGACCAGGTATTCCTGCCTCTATCTTCTGGATAAAGATGTTGGCGCGCGATACACCGGTGAAGTTCCGATCCCAATAGTCCTCTTGGGGCCCGATGGACTCGTTAAGCGTATAGTTGCTCCAGCGTTGCCACGTTTCCATATCGTTGGGACCGCCCCCGCCGGCAACATGGTCGTCGGACGCTGCGTTTAGGGCGCCAAAATTGAAATAGGTAACCGCCGTTTGCCACCCTACCGGGTCATAAACGGATACCAGGCCTGCGAACGCTTCATCAGGATTACTGTAATACGTTTCTTCCATAAGTGTACCCTTTGGGTCGGGTGTGAGGAACTCTTTGGAACAGGAGCTGACCATTATCAGCATGATGGCCAAAGCAGCTTTATATAATTGAACTAGGTTATTCATGATTTTATCTTGTTTTGAGGTTTACAACGAGAGATTTAAACCAAAGAGAAATGAGCGTGCTTGGGGGTATACACCGGTGTCTATGCCCCATACGTCAGATCCGCCGCCAACCTCGGGGTCATAACCTGTGTAACTGGTCAACGTAAACAAGTTGTTGCTGCTTACGTAAGCCCTGATTTTGCGAACACCAATTTTTCCCGTCAGTGTAGTGGGTAGGGTATAACCAAGTTGAAGGGTTTTGATACGCAGGTATGCGCCGTCCTCCAGGTAGAAATCAGAAGGCTTTGAATAGTTTTGGTTGGGATCGGCCAATGTGGCCCGTGGCCGCTCATTGCTGCTTCCTTCTCCTGTCCAGCGACCGAGGATTTTATTATGCCAATTCGCGTTGGTGATGTCCAGGCGTCGCAGGCCCTGGAAAATTTTGTTGCCTGATGCGCCCTGGCCGAACACCAGCAGGTCGAAATTTTTGTAAGCCGCGTTGATGGTTAAGCCATACGTAAGCGTAGGAATGGGGTTGCCCAGAAATGTCCGGTCTTCAGCAGTGATACTGCCGTCGCCATCCAAATCGGCCCATTTGAAGTCCCCCGGTACAGCGCCCGGTTGTATGCGGTTTCCCTCGGACCCCTCGTATGCATCAATTTCCGACTGGTTCTGGAAAACGCCGGCAATCTGATATCCGTAGAAGGAGTTGTAAGCCTGCCCTACCGTAGTGCGTTGCAATCCATGTGTGAAATTCTGCACACCGCCCGCGCCATCTTCGATAAAGGCGATGTCCTCGCCCAGATAAGTCACGGTATTGGTAGTGTGCGAAATATTGCCATTTACCCCAATGTTGAGATCACCGATATTTTTCCGGTACCCCAGTTCAAATTCAACGCCGGTAGATTTCAGGTCGGCAAGGTTGGCCGTTGGTGTTCCCAGGCCGGTGTAACCGGGGATAGCGACCGGCCGCAGGATACCCGAGGTTTTCTTGTCAAACCAATCGAATGTTAGGCTCCAATCGCGGAAAAGTGCGGCATCCAAACCCACGTCGAGCTGGCTGGTCTCTTCCCATCCTAAACTGGGGTTGGCCGGCGCATTGGGGCTGGCACCGATAAACATGTTGTCTACACCAAAAATGTAATTCCGTCCGCCGCCCATGCCGATGGTAGGCACATACAGGAAGTTTCCGATATTGTCATTTCCCGTTACGCCGTAAGAGGCCCTGATTTTAAGGTTGCTCAGCGTGTTGTTTGGTGTCCAGAATTCTTCGTTGGTCAGTACCCAACCTACAGATGCCGAAGGAAATACACCGTATTTCCGGTCCGCGCCGAAACGTGAAGACCCATCGCGCCGGATGATTCCTGTAAACAGGTATTTCTCTTTATAGTCATACGTAATCCGGCCGAAGAGCGATGAAAGGTTGTGGGTAATACCGTCATATGCGTCAGCCAGACGGTCGGCGGTCGGCACTTTGAGATTGAATGTAGCCTCGTCGAAATTGTTAGCGGCGATGTTGTTAAAGGTAATGTTGATACCGCTGGTCAGGTTTTCCAGGTATGCACCCTGACCGAGCAGCACCGTAAAGTTATGGTCCTCGATTTCCCGGCTGTATGATATGGTGTTTTCAATGTTCCAGTTGAAGCCCTGGTTACGACTGCGGTTAAAATTGGTCGTTGAGCGGTTTTGTGCTGCATTAAGGTAATAGATACCATTATAGCTTTCGTCTCCCCACCAGGCGAGTTTAGCGCCTACCGTAGACCGAATCCGTAACCCTTCGACGGGCTCTATTTCGGCGTATACATTGCCCACGATATTGTGCGACCAGCCGTAATTGCCCAACCGGGTATCTACATACGCCAGCGGATTAGTCATTTCCTGTGCTACGTTGGGCGATATCGCATAGGGGTTGCCCGCAGCATCACGTACTACCGGCTGGTTGCTATATGGTGCTTGACTAAGCAGGTCGGGATCGGTAATGATAACCGGGGTAAGCGGGTCGAGGTTAATGGCCGAGCTCAACGGACCGCCAAATTCACTATTGGTAGCCAGTGATCCCTGACTTTTGATGAACGAGTATCCAAGGTTTTCCCCAAACCGAAGCCAATCATTAACCTTGTGGTCAGAGTTGATACGGACATTGTACCGGTTATAATTTGAAATCTCGGGGGTAACCACGCCATCCTGACCGAAGTAACCGAATGATGTATAAAAAGTTGATTTTTCACCACCCCCGCTGATACTTAACTCATGATTTTGAATCGGTGCATTGTTTTCGAATATCGTGCTTTGCCAATCGGTGCCGTCGCCGAGGGAAGCCGGGTCGGGGAAGAGGATTCCTCCGCCATCATTAAGGGATACCTCATTGCGAATGGTCGCATATTCGGCAGCGTTAAGCAAGTTGAGTTTTTTAGCCGGAGCTTGTGTGCCGTAATAGCCATTGTAACTGACTACCATGTCGCCGGCTCGGCCTTTTTTTGTGGTTACCAAAATGACGCCTGCGGCGGCCCGGGTACCGTATATAGCTGCAGAGGCAGCGTCTTTCAGCACTTCGATCGATTCGATATCCGATGTGTTGAGGTAGTCGATGCCGCCGGCGTCGACGACCACGCCATCGACCACATATAGGGGTGTGTTATTGTTGAGCGTCGTTACGCCGCGTACCCTAATGCTGGCGCCTGAGCCCGGTGCGCCCGAATTGGTGGTGATGGTGACACCCGATGTACGGCCCTGGAGCGCAGTCTCCAGGCGACCAACCACCTGATTTTCGATGTCGTCTGCCCGCACACTGGTGATGGCTCCCGTCACTACGGATTTCTTCTGTGTACCGTATCCGATGACCACCACTTCTTCCAATGTGCTCAGATCTTCCTCCAGTGCCACATTGATCGTGCCGCCAGTATTGATCGCGATTTGTTGTGTAGCCATGCCCAACTGAGTGAACACTAACGTGGCACCTGCCCCGGGCACGATGATGGAATAACTGCCAGCATTGTCTGTGCTGGTCGCAGTGCTTGTTCCGTGTACCGTCACCGTTACACCAGGAAGTGGCTTTCCGTCGACTACAGCCGTAACGGTACCCGATACCTGAAGTGTCTGCGCAGTGAGCGCAAACGGCAAAAAGCACATACATAGCACCGTTAATGCATGTAAAACTCTTTTTTTCATAATAACTGATATTATTAATAGGGTTAAAAAAAATTGGTTCAATGTGCTCCGCCTATTTGGGGGCAGAACATGACAAAACTAGGCGATGGTTCCTATAATCCTTTCAATATCGCATTCTACAATACCCCTACAAGTAAAGTGAAAAAGCAATAATCCTTGGTTTTAAGACCTACAATACCACTACAGGGTGTATTTAATCAGCTGATTATTAGATTATTGAAAAATAACCGGTATTGGTCGTCGATGACGTCACGTCTTGACTGCTATACGTCGTAAAAACTCATATAGGTTTTGATCGGGATCGAGTTGAAGTTTTTTACGCAGGCGGTACCTGCCCACCTCCACGGCCTTGATGGTAATATTCATCAATTGGGCAATCTCTTTTGAAGACAAGTTCATCCGAAGGAAAGCACATAATTTAAGTTCATTGGGTGTAAGATCGGGAAACTGCTCTTTGAGATCGGTAAAAAAGCCTTCGTTAACATGGTTGAAATGCACACTGAATTGCTCCCAGTCTTCATCTGTGCGCTCGGCGTTTCGGATAAGACGGATTAATTGCCGAAAGTTGATGGAACTATCGCTGAAGTCGTGTTTTTTGATTACGGAAAGGATGGTCTCTTTGATCTTGGAAAGGACCTCGCCACGTTGAACCAAGTGCATGGTCATGTTGGCAAGTTCTTTGTTCTTAAAATCTATTTCGGTTTCCAGTTTTTCATTTTTCAGCCGAACCACCTCTTTTTCACGACGGTCAAGCTCCAACTGGTTGAGGTATAATTCACGCTCGTGCTTTTGCAGCAGCTTTCGTTTCTGCCATTTAAACAACAGGAAAATCAACAAGCAGGCCAACACGGCATAGGTGGTGTAACTTATCACGTTGGCATACCACGGTGGCGTTATTGTGAATCGGTAGTTGTTCACGGTTGATTCGTTTCCCATGGTATTTCGCGATTTCACCTTAAAAACGTAGTGGCCGGGTGGTAGGTTGGTGTATTCCTTCTCACTGCGGTTACTCCATGCAGACCACCCTTTGTCAAACCCTTCCAGTATATAGCTGAATTCCACATTGTCTTGTTGATCATACAGCGTGGTAGAGAACGAAAAATGAAACGAGTTGGATTGATAATTTAATGCGGGTGATGCAATTTCGCCGGTTCCGTGCCCGCCATATAAAGTTTGCTCATGCTTGTCGCTATCTATCACAGTGACCAGGCTTAGTAAAATGTCGGGTCGGCTGATGGTCTCCTTATACCGTTTGTAGTTGAGATGTATGGCTCCCTTGTTGGCGCCGATGAAAATATTCTCTTCGTTCAATGCATATACGGTTTCGAAACCACCTAACACTTTCCCGTTGAGTTCCGGAAAATAAGTGATAGTAAACGGCACATCACCTTTTGGCTCACTGAAGTCGGCCACCCCTAATTTTTTATGGCTCACAAACCATACATTTCCATCACCATCCTCCTTTAGGTACTGGAGTTCCACGCCACGAAACTGTTCATAAAACATCGGTGAAGGTACAAAGCTGTCGCGGGTTGCATTATATTCATAAATGCCGTCATTGGTCGCCACGGTAACTTTGTTTTTGATAAGGAAAAGGTAATTATATAAGGTAGATGGCAACCCTTCTGCTTCGGTATAGGTTTTCTCGTCAGTTACTGTCGCAAGGTCTTCCGAGAGTTGCCATTTGAAAACACCCCGGTAAGGGTGCGAAGCCCAAATGGCATGAATACGATCGTCATAATGGATAAATCGCAGCGATTCATAAGGGCCATCGACACGCCCGGCGTCATGAAATCCGTTGCCGTTACCGAACGTAAGGTGCTGCAGGCCGAGATAAGTGCCCGCCATAACATGGGCGCTGGGAAATACCCGTGATATGGGCTGGAATAACCACGTGCCGGGCACGGCGTAGATGTTATGCGCTTCCCCGTTCACAATCTCAAAGCCACCGTCCTCGTGTCCCATCAGTAAGTGGTCATTGATTTCATTGAGCCCCCACACCTGACCTGCTGTATTATTCACCTCGGTAAAATCTGCATTAGAGAGGCTGATGTCAGAACGGATGGCATCGACGGGCGTTGTATACAAGCCGTTGGAGGTGCCGATATAAAGATGTTGGTCAAAAAGGCGAATGGCATAGCTGCTCGTGGGGTTCGTCTTGTTGGGTTGGATGTATTTTACCGCACTGTTTACCGCAATGAAATCGATACCATCGTCGAGTGCCAACCAAAGGTTCTGGTTGCGATCGATGAATACCCCGCGGACATTGTTTTTTTGAAGGCCTTCGCCATATACATATTGCTGTACCAGCTTGTCAGCACGGTCCATGATCACCACCCCGGCGGATGTTGTGCCGAAAACAAACCAGTCTTGGTTGACGGGCAATCCGCAATAGATGCGGTCATCGGTAAATAAATGATCCAACGATGTTTTTTTGCGAACAAGTGTATTATGAGTAAGGTAATAAAGCCCGTTTTTCAGGGTGGTTACCAAAAGCGTATCCTGGCTATAAGGCATGATGCCCGTTACCACGGTCCCTTCCAAGTCGGGGTGGTTCGTAAGTGGTTTCCAAAAGCCGCCGTCATACCGCATAATGCCCTGATGCATGGCCTGTGCATATAAGGCGCCTTCAGCCATGCCTAGAAACTGCCATTCAGTGGCTGCCTTATCAACTGTAATGCGTTCGTCCTTGTAATGAAAAATCCGGGTATTCGTTCTGAAGAACACTTCGTTTCCGCGAGTGGCTATGTTCCATACATCGGCAAACTTACGTTCTGTCTCAGGGATGAGGTCAATCAGGGACCGGTAGCCGAGTCTTCCCATAGAATCTGCTTCAAAGTACCCCAGTTCATCCTGCCCTCCTACATATATCCGGTTGTTTTTGTCGATAGCGACCGAACGCACCACCGTGGCATTGGGCAGCGGGAATATATTCCAATACCTGCCATTGAAAGTGAGCAGTCCTTCGTTGTTGCCAAAGTACATAATGCCCTTCGAATCCTGGGCGATGCCCCAATTCTGCAAGCCGCCCCTGTACTGGCTGTTGTTATAATTGATGATTTGCGGGATGGCTACCCGGTGTTGGGCAAACCCATGGAAAAAAGCGGCGACAATGCAGCAAATAATTAAAGTTCTTTTCATGGATTATCGTCAGAGTTACAAAGGTAACGATAATTGGATAATTTGAGCGGTTTGAGTAAGTTTGTGTCAGATACGTAAAAACAAACAGATTCGCATGGCTAAAACAGTACCCCCATGGTTGTTGGGACTGCTTGCTTTATCGCCGCTGCTGGTGGTGCCCGCCTACGCTCAAAACCAGGTTTCCCTTATCCCTGAACCTGCCCATATAGAAATGCACGAAGGAGAATATTTATTTCCTTCAGCCACACCATTGGCTGCATTCGAATCCTTTATGGATGTGGCCAACGTGTTGTATGATCACCCGGCTGTCAACTTTATGGAGGTCGAACGGATCAGGTCGCATAAGCGTATTCCTGATCGCGGTGTCCGGCTTGTCCGGGCACGCGATGAGGATCGGCTGGCCAACGATGCTTACCGACTAGTAGTGGACACATCGGGTATCGTTATTACCGCGCATCAGGCGCCGGCGATCCTCAATGGCATACTGACCATACTCCAGCTGGCCTACACACAGCCCGACGGCCGGCGATTACCGGCTATGGTGATTGAAGATAAGCCCCGTTTCGGTTACCGGGGACTCCATCTTGATGTTTCCCACCACTTCTATCCACTCCCCTTTCTGGAAAAGTTTGTTGATCTGATGGCACTTTACAAGTTCAATACATTTCATTGGCAACTTACGGGTGGGGCCGGTTGGCGATTGGAGATCAACAAGTACCCCGAACTCGCCCACCGGGCGGCCTGGCGTACGCATCCGGTATGGGAAGACTGGTGGCGTAACGGCCGTCGTTACCTCGAAGTGGGTAAGGCCAATGCCAGCGGTGGTTTTTACACCCAGGCAGAAGTACGCCGGCTGGTTGCCTACGCTGCCCGAAAAGGCATTGCCGTCATTCCTGAAATCGAGATGCCCGGTCATTCCGAAGAAGTTTTGGCCGTTTATCCCGAACTTTCGTGTACGGGCAGGCCCTACCAACACAACACTTTTTGCATCGGTAATGAGGCCACATTTACTTTTCTCAAGGATGTATTGACCGAAGTGATGGCCATTTTTCCGTCCGAATACATTCACATCGGTGGCGATGAAGTTGATAAAACCGCATGGACCACGTGTGATAAATGCCTGGCCCGCATAGCGCAGGCCGAATTGGACAGCGTGGATGCATTGCAAGGTTATGCCGTTGGGCGTATCGATAGTTTTTTACGGGCGAATGGACGGAAGCTGATTGGCCGGGACGAGATTTTGGAAGGTCAGGCGCCAACGGACGCTGTGGTAATGAGCTGGCAGGGTGATACCAGCGCTATCCGGGCGGCGAGCGCCGGACACGACGTCATCATGGCACCCCGATCGTACCTCAATTTTGATATTTACCAAGGCGCTCCGCATACCCAACCGAAGGCTTACATCGGCTATCTGCCTTTGCCCGCAGTTTATGCCTACGATCCCATGCCTGCTGGGCTAGCTGCGGATAAGGCTAGTCACATCTTGGGAGCTCAGGGAAGTATCCGAACGACGTATATGCCTAGCACGGAACAGGTCGAATACATGGCCTTTCCGCGTGCAATAGCCCTGGCAGAAGTTGCATGGTCGGATCCGACCCGACGTGATTGGGACGATTTCAATAAGCGGCTACAGCGGCACTATCAATTATTGCAGCAACTGCATGTCAACTATTACCGCCCTTCCTATACGGTTGATATTGAAGTAGGTTTCAACGCCGATACGTTAACCAACACGATATCTTTGTCGACGGAGCAGTATGACCCTGGAATACGTTACACGACTGATGGACAGGATCCGGATACCGGCTCGGCGCTGTATACCAAGCCGATCGAGTTGGCGGTACCCACCACCATAAAGGCAGCCTATTTTATCGACTCGGCGCGTGTAGGCCGTATTACTACAGCCAGGGCAGACATACACAAAGCAATTGGCAAAAACATTACATACCAAACTACTTGGGATGCATCATATCCTGCACAGGAGGATAGTACCCTGCTCAATGGCCAAAAAGGCGGGAAATTGGCCGCCGACGGTCAGTGGCAGGGTTTTGTTAACAATGTGGATGTTACGATCGATTTCCAACGGCGGGAAGCAATCAATTCGGTAACCGTTGATTTCCTGCAAGATGTATCGGCCAATGCTTACCTGCCTGGTGAGGTGACAGTCCTCTTCTCCGATAACGGTAAGAATTTCCGCGAAGCAGGTACGGTGTCCAACGATACAGAAACAGACACGAGGTTCCACGAGGTCAAGACATTTACCTTCGACTTTAAGGGGGCACCCACCGCCCGGTATGTCCGCGTTGTTGCTACCAATGTGCACAATGCGTTGCTGCTTACCGACGAGGTGGTGGTGTATTGAATCGTTTATGTCCAGGTGCTGTCAATCCGGAAACCCGCAAATTCTTGATATATTTCCTCTATAAAAGTTGTCTCTCAGCGGCAGAGGAGAGATCGATAAACTCGCTTTTATATTCAATGCGACTATATTGCATATAAAAGCGAATTTATCTAAGTTTGGGTTATATCCTAACAACTAATGATGTTTAAAGAAAAGCAAAGCCGGAGGGCATGTGTTTATACGGTATTGGTGGTCGCTATATGTTTATCTTGCAATGAATCGTTACAGGAAGATCAATCCATGCTACCCAACATTGTCATTATTAATATGGACGATTTGGGGTACGGTGATTTGGGCGTTTACGGTGCACAAGGCATTCTCACACCAAATATAGACCGCTTAGCCAACAACGGTGTTCGTTTTACCAACGGCTATGCTACCTCTTCTACCTGTACCCCGAGCCGGTTTGCTTTGCTGACGGGGGTATACCCCTGGCGCAATAAAGATGCTAAAATACTCCCCGGAACAGCGCCGCTATTGATTGATACGACGCAACAAACCTTGCCGAAGTTGTTGCAGGATGCTGGGTACCATACCGGCGTTGTGGGGAAATGGCACCTGGGATTAGGTGCGGGGGGTGTTGACTGGAACAGGCATATCGCGCCAGGCCCCAACGAGGTGGGGTTTGATGAATCTTTCATCATGGCTGCCACGCAGGACCGCGTGCCGACGGTATACATTGAAAACGGCCGGGTGGTAGGACTGGAAGCGGATGATCCCATCGAGGTGAATTATCAGCATAATTTTGAGGGTGAACCCACGGGGTTGGATAACCCGGATCTGCTACGTATGCGCTGGCATCACGGGCATAATCAAAGCATCGTAAATGGCATTCCCCGTATCGGATACATGAAGGGTGGGGAACGTGCGCGTTGGGTAGATGAAGATATGGCCGATACCTTCCTGTCGCGGGCACAATCTTTTGTCCGCGAGCATAAATCTTCACCATTTTTTCTTTACTATGCCATGCAACAGCCACACGTGCCACGTACACCGCATCCGCGGTTTGTGGGTAAAACGGGTTTGGGGCCCCGCGGCGATGTGATTGCCGAGGCGGATTCCTGCGTGGGCGCGTTCATCCATACGCTGGAGGAGGAAGGCCTGCTGGAAAATACACTGATCATTTTCACTAGCGACAACGGGCCGGTGCTGAACGATGGTTATTACGATGATGCGGTGGAAAAAATCGGAAACCATCGCCCGACCGGGTTACTCCGGGGTGGAAAGTACAGCCTGTATGAAGCGGGTTTCCGCGTGCCGTTTATCGTATATTGGAAAGGACAGGTTCAGCCGCAAGTGTCGGATGCTGTGGTATGCCAGGTGGATCTTTTAGCCTCGCTGGCCAGAATGACCGGTCAGCAGCTGGAAGGGACGGATAGTGAAGATTTCCTGGAGGCATTTTTTGGAAAAACCGATCAGGGCCGGGAAACATTGATACTGGAAGGTACATCACGGACAATACTCAGAAAGACGGACTGGGTGATGATTCCACCCTATCCAGGCCCGGCGGTCAACGAACTTGTGAATATCGAACTGGGCAATTCTGATGGTTATCAACTGTATCACCTGGTGGAAGATATCGGCGAACAACATAACCTAGCCGATGAATTGCCCGAAAAGCTGGAAGAGATGAAGGCGGCGTATCAACAAATCATCGGTGAGGATGCTCCCCGTATAGAACAGTTGGAACTACAATGAACATATCGATACGGGTGACTAGATCCCTTGCTCACACCGTCAGCAAAAGACGGATTTTTTATGCTCGGGTAAGCATTAATTCATAACCACTTAATCATTGAATAACACGGGTGTAATAGTATTGCAAAAAAATCAACGATGCGATACATTTACACCGTGTGCTTAATCTATTTGGTTTCACTCTCCGCTGTAGCCCAGCAAAATGGTATTATATCCGGCAAGGTGCTTGATGGGGCCACTCATTTTTCCTTACCGGGAGCAACCCTCAGGTTGGACGCCTACAACCGCTATACCATTTCTACACAAACAGGCGATTACGAATTTCTGGGTGTACCTGCCGGTACGTATGAAGTAACTATCAGTTACCTCGGCTATGGCTCGCAGACCAGGGAAGTAACCGTTACCGCCGGCGGCAATGCGGTGGTTAATTTCGAGTTAAAGGGTGGGGGCACCGAATTGGGCGAAGTAGTTGTGATGGGCGATCGGCTGCGAGGGCAGGCTGCGGCACTCAATCAGCAACGGAATAACGCGAACATCACCAATGTCATCAGTGCTGACCAGGTGGGGCGTTTCCCCGATGCCAATATTGGCGACGCGCTCAAGCGGGTGCCGGGTGTTACCATGCAGAACGACCAGGGCGAGGCGCGTGATATCATTATCCGGGGCCTGGCACCCTCGCTCAATTCCGTAACGCTCAATGGCGATCGTATCCCATCCGCCGAAGGCGACAACCGTAACGTGCAGATGGACCTTATTCCGGCAGATATGATACAAACGGTGGTGGTGAATAAAACACTTACACCCGATATGGACGCTGACGCCATTGGCGGCTCGGTGAATCTCATTACACGGGCCACACCCCATGGTCAACGCATTTCGGCCACGCTGGGTGGCGGGTATAATCCCATCCGTGAAAAAGCAGCATACACAGGCGCCTTTGTATATGGTAATCGATTTGCCAATAACGCCATCGGTATGGTGTTAAGTGCTTCATACAATGATAACGATTATGGTTCAGACAATGTGGAAGCAGTGTGGGCAGAAGACGATTTCGGCAACGTGTACATCGAAGAACAGGATATCCGCAAATACGACGTACGCCGAACCCGCCGGAGTGCTGCAGCAGCGTTTGATTTTCAGTTGAGTCCCAGCCACTCCCTGTACATCAATGGCATGTATAATTGGCGCGACGACTGGGAAAACCGCTTCCGGTGGAATGCAAAAGACATCCTTCCGGAATACGACAGCGATGATCGGATCATTGGCTATCGGGGCGGGATGTCGCTGGAAACCAAGGGCGGTATAGACAATAGCCGTGTTAAACAACGCCGTCTGGAAGAACAGCGCGTGCAAAACTACAGCATAGGTGGCAACCACCTGTTCGGCCCTGCGGTAGATATGGATTGGTCGGCCAATTTCGCCCGCGCCAGCGAATACCGGCCCAACGAGCGCTACCTTGAGTATGAAATTCCTTTTGATGAAGATGAGCCGGATGAGCCCGGCGTTGTATTTAATGCGGATTTTGGGCCGACCAGGCAGCCACTGCTCGCGTTTGGCAGTGCACCGGGATTGTCCGCTTATCAATTCGACAAAGTGACCGAGCAGCATGAAAAAACGGTGGAAGAGGAAATCGGTGCAAAACTCAATTTCCGGGTGCCGCTAACGGCCATTACCGGGCAGAAAGGTCGTCTTCGGTTCGGTGGGAGACTGCGCCTGAAATCTAAAGACCGCAATAATATCTTTTATGAATATACGCCAGTCGGCGGGACTAATTTTAATTTCGACCAGATACCCCACACTGATTTGCGGGGAATGGACTGGAATCCAAACAATAAGTATGCCGTGGGCGTATTGGCCAGTGCTGGATTTCTGGGCAACCTTCCATTAAGCGATGTGAGCCAGTTTGAGGCAGAAGTCGATCCTTCTGAGTACCTGGCGGCAAATTATCACGCTAAGGAAAATATCGTAGCAGGGTATGTACGCTGGGATCAGGATTTGAGCAGCAAGCTTTCGGCAATTGTTGGTGCGCGTGTGGAACGTACCGGAATAGCGTATACCGGTAACATCATCGAAAATGAGGAAGATTTCGAAGGTGAACGTAAAGTGACAAATAGCTACGTGAACGTGCTGCCTAACTTAAGTTTTAAGTATGTACCGTTATCCAACCTTGTTCTCCATGCCGCATTCACCACAGGTATTGCACGTCCCAATTATTATGCGCTGGCACCATATCTGGACCAACGACCGGATGACGATGAATTGTTTGCCGGCAACCCCGATCTCAACGCATCGTATGCGTGGAATTTCGATCTGATGGGCGAATATTATTTCAAGTCGGTCGGTTTGATTTCCGGCGGGGCATTTTATAAAAGCATTGACGATTTTATCTATACCCATCGCGATGAGCAATACACGGCCGAAAAGTTTTCCGATGACTTCGGCGGCATCACCAACCCCATTCCGAATGGCGCAAATTGGACGTTCGTACAGGCCAAAAATGGAGATAATGTGCAGGTGTATGGATTTGAAGTAGCGCTCCAACGGCAGTTCGACTTTTTTAACAGTCCCTTTTTAAAAGGCTTCGGCGTATATGTAAATTATACCTTTACGGAGTCGAAAGCCAAAGGCATCACCAATGAAGATGGCGAAGAGCGTACCGGGCTAAGTTTGCCTGGCACTGCACCGCACATGTTCAATGCTTCCCTCTCGTGGGAAAATACCCGCTTCAGTGCCCGGTTGTCGCTCAACTACGCGGCGGCGTACCTCGATGAACTTGGCGGCGATGCGTTTGAAGACCGCTACTACGATCAGCAAACCTTTCTCGATGCGAATGCATCGTATCGGATTACACGAAATCTTCGTTTGTTTGGCGAGGCGAATAACCTCACCAACCAACCCCTTCGCTACTACCAGGGGGTTGCCGCGAGGACCATGCAGATGGAGTTTTACCAGCCACGGTTTAACCTGGGGCTGAAACTGGACATGTAGCAGCGAATTAGTAACCCATGAATTTAACCAACAACATGAAAAAATTAACCATTTGTTTTTCTGGATTAGGCATCGCAACGTTAGCATTACTTAGTTGCGATAATGGTCTCGCCCCGGTGAGAGAAGATGCATTGAAGCCAGTTGTCGTTACGCAGCCACTTCCACATGACACTGACGATCCGGCCATTTGGATACATCCGACGGACTCATCAAAAAGCATCATCATCGGTACCGATAAAGATTCGGATGGAGGCTTGTACGCTTACGATTTGGAGGGTAATATCGTAAACCAGGTAACCGGTTTGCGACGCCCTAATAATGTGGATGTGGCTTACGGGTTGCATTTGGGCGATACGCTTGTCGATATCGCGGTGCTTACCGAACGGGAAGCCGGAAAGATCCGAATTTTTAGTTTGCCCGATCTGAACGTCATCGATGATGGGGGCATCCCGGTATTCGAAGGTGAGGTAGGCGAAGATGAAACCGCTCCGATGGGTATTGCGCTATATACCCGACCCACAGATTCAGTTATCTTTGCCATTGTAGGCCGTAAGTTTGGCCCCGTAGAAGACTATCTTTGGCAGTATAGGCTCGATGGCACCGGCGGGACTGTGCATGGCCGTGTGGTGCGCAAATTCGGTACATTCAGTGGCCAAAAGGAAATTGAAGCAGTTGCGGTCGACAATGAGTTGGGATATGTGTATTGCTCAGACGAGGGCGTAGGTGTGCGTAAATATGCCGCCGACCCCGATTTGGGTATCGATGAGGAACTGGCCCTATTCGCACAAGGCGATATGGCCGATGATCACGAGGGTATCGCCATTTATAAAAGTAATGATAGCACTGGTTATCTACTTGTATCCAACCAGCAAGCCAATACCTTTGTCGTTTACGCACGCGAAGGTACCAATGGCGACCCGCATCGGCACGAACTGCTGGCGGAAGTGCCGGTATCTACGATAGAATGCGACGGGGCAGATGTGACGGCGGTAAATCTGGGGGGATCATTCCCCGACGGGCTGTTTGTGGCCATGAGTAATGGCATGACATTCCACTATTACGATTGGCGCGATTTACAACAATGGATTGACCAGGGGAAGAAATAGTTTCTTAATTCTTCATCCGCTGAGCAGCATCGGATGCAACAATTAATCCGGCGGCCATCATGATTATATCTTTTAGCACCAGCTTGCCGACTCCGAGAGGTGATTTTTCAGATCACTGCACCACCTTATTCGCACACGCCGAACTCGCAAACGCTTCGGGCTTCGCCTTAAATACAAAACCCATGCTGAGAATATAGCCCATGGCGTCATGCAGCGCCTGGTTTGATTTGAACATAGGATTGGTGTTGATATCGGCATGCACTTCGAGATCAACGTGGTACCGATCCAGCAGATCACATAGTGCGTAGGCAATTTCAATGGAACGTTGTACTTCAGCAAGCATGCGCTCCTTGATGCTCATTTTTACGGTCGTGCGGTCCTGATGGATGTACATGAAACCGCCTTTGCCCTCGCGGACAAACACAATGACGGTAGCGAATTCGGTAGTGCCACCCTTCACCTGCGAGTCCGTGCCGATGCAGACTTTAAGCTTGTTGCCCAGGGCATATTCGCGGGCAATGGTGTTGGATACTTCATCAAGAATGGGTTGGCGTAAGGGTTCGCCACTGAATTTTTTCCAAGTCATAAAGTTGGTTTTAATGAACGATACGGAAAAGAACGCTATAGAAAGCGAGTTAAAGTTAGCGATAAACGTGCCTTATTACCAACAACTTAGTGTGAAGTTTTTATGAACAATTGCTCGGTTTTTAACAATTGCATTAGGTATTTGGCCTTTATGCCGGATGACTTACAAGCCCCGAGTCGCGATCAGTGAGTCACGACCAAAGCTCAATCCTTCGCCCCATAAGCGAGGTCGCCCGCATCGCCCAATCCCGGCACGATATACGCCTTACTGGTGAGCTCGCTGTCTACATCGCCAACCCACAATTGCGCCTGGGGTAAGAATGCCTGTACATGGGCAATACCTTCTTCACTGGCGATGGCAGTAACGATAATCAGCGATTTGATGTTAAAATCGTCAAGCAACTCTTTGCAGGTAAGCACCATGGTCCGGCCCGTGGCAAGCATCGGGTCAACGAGGATGACAATACGGTTATTGAGGTCGACGCTACTTACATATTCCTTGCGGATTTCGAATGCACCGCTTTTCTTGGTCTTGCGGTAGGCGCCGATGAACGTACTTTCAGCCTGGTCGAATATATTCAGCATACCCTGATGCATGGCCACTCCCGCCCGCAGAATGGTGGCCAATACGGGTTGCTCAGCAAGGAGTGTGGTTTCCGCAATCCCCAACGGGGTTTCCACTTCAACGGGTTCGTATGGGAAGGTCTTGCTGATTTCGTAGGCAAAAATTTCCCCCAATCGTTCCAGATTCCGCCGGAAACGCATACGGTCCCCCTGTACCTCGATGTTCCGCAATTCGGCGAGGAAATGATTGGCAATGCTGTCACGTTGAGTTAAAATCGTAAGCATAATTCAAACTTAGCTAAAGTTGCACCGATATGCAATTATCCTTATAGTCAAAAACACCAAACAGGGAGATTGGTTTTGCTAGCCCATTGGCTTGTTCTTCAGCAAAACCACCGGTACGTCGGCTATATTGAGTAGCTTTTTACTGACACTGCTGCGGATCAGTCTTTCAAAGAAGCCGTAATTTCGTGATGCCATCAGGATAAGGTCGATTTGGTTCATCTTCACGTACTCGAAGATGCCATCGGCTTTGTCGCGGGCTTCGCCCACCACGTTAAACACGGGATCTACGGCGCCGAGCATTCCAAGAAGCTCATCTTTGCCTCGTATCTTATCGGGCGTTTGCCCCCGCGTGGCCGGATCTACATGGACGATATGCAGCGATGCGGTTAGCTGGCTGGTTAATCGGATAATGCTTTCCACGGGGGTAACATGGCGCACATCTCGCAAATCCGTGGCGTATACCACATTGTTGATGGGTTTGAAACCATGATCCCGCGGCACGATGAGCAGCGGCGCAACACCGGATTCGGCCACGGCCATGGTGTTGTGGCCGATCAACGTGTTTTCAATATCGGAAAGGCCAGCGATACCCATTACAATCAGCGATACCGCATGCCGATCTACAATGGCCTCAACACCCGCTTCGACCGGCTTATCATCCGTAAAAAACAAGAAGCTATCGGCCGATAAGTTCGCCGGCACGCGAAGTTTGGCCACCATTTTCTTCAAGTGCCTGAGCGAGGGCGACTGATACCCGGTGTGCTCGACAAAGCGATCCGGAGGCCGGTGGGCATAAGAATGGTAAAAGATGACGCTTCTCGCACGGACGTGACTGGCCAAATCGATCGCATATTGAGCTGCGGTGTACGACACGTCAGAAAAGTCGACAGGGATGAGAAATGTCTTCACGGCATGGATAGTTAGTTTTTTTGCTTATCGGCGTAACCGAAGACCTTCTGCAGTAAGGGGGTGCTACGGGCACCGCCCAGGTTATCGCGTATTTTAAGCTCCTCTGCCGCCACCTGGTGGAATAGCCCGTCTATCGCTTTGCCGGTAACGTATTTTGTTAAATCAGTTTCTATTTTTTCATTGACCAGCGGAATCTGGTTGTAACGGGTTACCACGGCATTCCAGTACTGTGCAACGTTGTGCTTGTCGAGGGCACCCGCTACGATGGGGCTGAACCGTGAGGCCAGCTGATCAGTGGTGGTGCGTTTGAAAAACTGGGTGGCGGCATCCTGCTGGCCGCTGAGTAGAATATTGGTGGCGTCGCGGATGGTTAATTTAGAAAGTGCGGACACAAAAACCGGTGCGGCCTCCTCAACGGCAGTTTCTGCGGCGCGGTTGAGGCTTTGGATGAGGTTGTCGCAAAGCGAACCCAAACCGATCCCCCGGAGTACGCTTTCTACTTTCTGTGCTTCGGGCGGCATGAGTATCTTCACGGCGGCATTGCCCAGGAAGCCGTCTGTAACTGCCAATGACTTGATGCTGCGGTCCAGGCCCTGGCTTAATGCTTGCTTAATGCCGGAGGCAGCCTCGCTAGAACTCACGGATGTTGAACTGCTGCCGGACGACGTTGATCCCGAAGAACCATTCTTGGTCGTAGGCAACTGGCTAAGTGTGTCACAACGCGTAAGCAACAACAGTAGACAGCATGCCAGGGAAAATATTTTTAAGCGATTCATGGGGTGAATACGAAGATAAAGACAATGTTGTTCATAATCCAGGCGTTACTCATTGCGCCGCATCGCGCTGCTTAATGATCTCAAACAACAAAGCGGGCTGATCGGTGGTGATAAATTCCACGTGTTGGTTCAATAGATTATTCATTTCATCTTCAGTGTTGATCGTCCACGCGTTGATAGCGAGGCCAAGGTCGTGCGCCTCCTTAATCCACGTAGGGTTTTTCTTAAATACGTCGAAATGGTAGTCCAGACCCGCAAAGCTGTCTTGCTTAGCCTGGGCCGGGGTAACGTCGCCATTGAGGTAATAAACCTTGGCGGTCGGGTCAAGTTCAACAATGCGCTTGCAGGCATCATAATCAAACGCAATGTATTCTACGTATTCCTCGGCACCCAGGCGCTTGACGAGTTCAACAGACAGGTCTGCCGAGTGAAGGGTGCGCTCCTTGCCCAATTTGGATGTTTTCAGTTCGAAGATAAGCTTTGTCTTCTGCTGCTTCATCCCTTCACGGAGATAAGCCTCCGCCGTTGGGATGGACTCACCGTTGGGGTGTTTCTTAGTCAACAATTCGGCATAAGTAGCCGTGCCGATATCAATGCCATAAAAATCGTTGTCGTGGTTTACAACCAGTACATCGTCTTTGGTAAGGTGTACGTCAAATTCGGAACCCGCACATCCCAATTCAATGGCGCGATGCAGTGAAGCAATAGAATTCTGCGGAAGACCATCCACTTTCCATGCACCGCGGTGGGCGATGACCTGACTGACAGATTGGGCGGAAGCGAAGTGCCACATGGTACATACGATTAACGTGAAAGAAATACGAATAACGGGCTTCATGCGTTGTTTTTTTAATAAAGCAGGATGGCACTAACCAACCTGATTGGATGGGTTAAAGGTAAACATTTTATTACAGGCGTGAAATCGGGTTGACGATAATTTGGAAATCTATTGTAACTTTATGACTAATTAAGCATCCTAATGGAAATGTACGACAGGTACGTGTTTTCAAAGTGGCCCATCGAATGGATATGTTGGGTGTCGGCGTTGTGCTTGCTTTATTTTTCCAATCCGCATGTGCATCATTTTTCGCTGTGCCCATTGGATAATGTTGGAATAACGTGGTGCCCGGGTTGCGGGTTGGGACGTTCAATCGCACTACTTATGCATGGCGAATTACAGGAATCGATTCGGATGCATTGGCTGGGAGTTCCAGCTTTTCTGGTCATCACACATCGGATTTATAGCTTATCGCGACAAACATATAATAATTGGATTAAAACTTACCATCATGAGCAATCGTAATATACTGATGACCATCAGGGGTATTTCTCCCGAGGAACTGATGTACTTGGAGCATGCGACCAAGACGTTTACCGAAGAGCAAACCAAGCATTTTGTGTTTATTTATAGCGGTAAAAGAAAAAACACGCAGGACATTCTATTGTTTACGTTGCTGGGATTTCTTGGCTTTGCTGGTATCCAGCGCTTCGTACTTAATCAAGTAGCCATGGGGATTATTTATTTCCTTACGCTGGGATTCTGTTGGATCGGTACAATCGTAGACCTGATTAATCATAAAAGCATGACCGACGAGTACAACCAACGCATGGCCCGTGATACGGCGATGATGGTGATGGGTGGATATGTATGATAGCTATGGGGCTATTAGACTCCCCCTTCCCATTCCCGGTAAAACTGTTGCAGGTAGTGTTCCATGAATTGATGCCGCTCTTCGGCTAGCTGCCTCGCTGTAACCGTATTCATTTTTTCTTTCAACAACAACAGCTTTTCATAAAAATGATTGATGGTTGGGGCGGTACTGTTTTTGTACGCCTCCTTGCCTTGTCCCGGGTTTGGCAGTATACTCGGGTTATATAATTCCCTGTTTTTGTAACCGCCATAATGAAATGCACGTGCAATGCCGATGGCGCCGATGGCATCCAGTCGGTCAGCGTCCTGAACGATTTCAAGCTCTTTCGATTGAAAGGCAACGGTTGCTAAACTTGCTTTGTAGGAAAGGTTGCGGATGATATGCTGTACATGTTCAACGACCTGCTGATCGATACCGATACTTTCGAGGAATTCGCCTGCGATCCGTGGGCCAATAGTTTCGTCTCCACCGTGAAATTTGCTGTCGGCAATATCGTGCAGCAACGCGGCAAGCTCACAGACCAGGCGATCGGCCCGCTCATGCTGCAACAGTAGCTTTACCTGATTCCAGACACGCAGGATATGCCACCAGTCGTGCCCGGCTTCTGCCCGAGCAAGCTGGTTACGTACGAAGACTGCGGTCTGATCGATATACGTCTGCATCAATCTGTATTTTCCTTACGTGGCCTGCGGCTCCCCTCATAAATTTCGTATTCAAGCAGGCGGCAATCAAGTTTGCCGTTATAGAATTCGACCCGACGCGAGGTGTGGAGGCCGATTTTTTTAGCCAGGTCGGGGTTGCCGGTAAACACATATCCACGCTTCCCGCCGCATCGTTGTTTAAGGAAGTCGCCGATACGGCTGTACGTTGCCTCAAGTTTGGTATGGGTACCCATCCGCTCGCCATATTCGGGGTTGAATACAATCACGCCTTTCCCGTCAGGAAGCGGTGTTTCCGCAAAGTCACATACATGGAAGTCAATTAATTGATCCACGCCGGCAGTTTTGGCATTCGCCTGTGCAATGCTAACAGCCTCGCTGGATAAGTCGGAGGCAACGATGACCGCCGTAGATTTTTTGTTCACTTGATCTTTCAGTCGCCGCCTTTCGGCGAAGAACACCTGCTCGTCATAACCGAGAATGTGCATAAAGGCATAGTTCATCCGGAACAGGCCCGGCTTGCGGTTGGTGGCGATGAGTGCCGCCTCGATGGCCAGCGTACCCGACCCGCACATCGGATTGACAAAGGCCGACTGACCATCCCATCCAGTGGCGTATACGACGCCGGCCGCCAGTGCCTCCAGCATGGGCGCTTTACCGGGGTGTTTGCGGTAGCTGTGTTTTGCCAACGTTTCGCCCGAGGTGTCGAGATAGATTTCCGCCTGGTTATCCTGCCAATACAGATGTACCACCGTTTTATGTTGGTCTGGACCGCTATCCGGCCGAAGTCCCTTTTTGGCTTTAATGCGGTCAGCAATAGCGTCCTTTACCTTCAGGTTGGCAAACAGCGGCGTGGTAATGGTGGCATTGTTGACATTAGACGTAACAGAAACGTACCCGTCAAAAGCAATCAGTTCTTCCCAAGCGATAGCAGACAATGCGTTGTAAAGTTCATCAGGATTGCGGGCCGAAAAGGCGGCCAGTGAATAAAGTACCTGACTGGCACAATGCAGATTGAGGTTCAGCCGGATGCAATCGTTGACCGTGGCAAAGAGCTCCACGCCGGTGGCAAAACCACGTTTGATGTCGAATCCGAGCTGCCGTACTTCCGCTTGCAGGTAAGGCGAGAGCTTTCTGTTGCACGTAATAATGATTTTACCGGGGGTGTTGAAAACTTCCATAAGATTTTGGCAAAGGTAGGTATTATCGTAAGCAAAAAATGCCTAATTTTACCATTTCATTAAGAATAGGTAATTGAAGTAACTGATGACAGGACCTAGCCGACCGCATATGCTTGGTTGGGTTTTGGCAAAAAGAAAGAAGTAATGGAAATACGAGGAAAAGTACACGAAATTGGCGATGTGCAGCAAGTAACAGATACATTCAAGAAACGGGATTTAATTGTACAATATGCGGAAAATCCGCAGTTTGTTGAATATATCCGGTTTGAAGCAACCCAGGATCGGACGACGTTATTTGATAGCTTGAATGTGGGTGATGAGGTGGAAGTGTCGTTCAATCTCCGTGGGCGCCCGTGGACGAATAAGGACGGGGTAACCAGTTATTTCAATTCATTGGTAGCCTGGCGCGTGGCTAAAGTGACTGCCGAACCAGTACAGGCCGGGGTTAGCCCGCAACAGTCCGCCACACCTCCCACAGTAGATATTTCAGCCGATGACGGCAAAGACGATGACCTGCCATTTTAATAGCATATAGTTTGAGTTGATTGTAAATCAAAAAGTGTCCCGCCATCGGCGGGACGCTTTTTTTGTGTTTTGGCGTTATTATTATTCATGGATGTGCAGCCATTTGCGCTTAGAACTTGAATGTTGCCCCAACCGCCAACACCGAAACTCCATACCCCAACTCGGCGTAAGCACCGATGTTGTCTGTAAAGAACCATCGGCCGCCCAGGAAGCCCGAAAAGCCAACACCGCTGCCGTAATTGTCGCTTAAATCGGCGCCACCCCCCTCTGTTTTATACTTAACGATGTTGTACGCCAGCATCGCGCCGCCATAGATGTCCAGGTTGGGCACGTCCGTGAAACCATTGTAATGGTAAGTACCACGTGCGCCCACGACGATGTAGTTCCATTTCGCGGTATAACCCAAATCGGTGTATTTGTAGCCGGTATTTCCGATGTAGCCAACCAAACTGACGGCTGGACGGGCTTTGCTGTATGTCTGGCTAGGGGTTGCCGGGGCTATTATTTTATTGATTGCGCTGGCGTTTTCCTTTATACCGTACCGCCTCTGGCGGTGAGCCGAAGAAAAATGGCTGAAGAAGAAGCGCGCCGGCTGGATCAGGAAAAGCAATTGGTAGCTGTACAGGCCATATTAGATGGCGAAGCTGCCGAATGCACGCGTTTGGCGAAAGACCTGCACGATGGGCTGGGAGTATGCTTTCGCTTGTAAAATTCAACCCTTCCGCAGCTCAAAGGAGATGCAGTACTGGAAGCGGTCGCCATGTGGAGTTACCTACTCCCAGCGCTTCTTAGGTACGCAGGTAATATTGGCTGTTTTGCGTAACAAGAGCGGGCGTGGGTCATAACGGTTCTCGAGTAATAGCGAATCCGCACTATGCCTTACAATTTTGAAGCGTGGAAGGTATTGGCCAATGCGGTAGCAGCCAGCCATTTTCGGGCGCCAGTCCGGATCCGTGTACTGCCCGTCTACGATCAGGCTGTCGCCCCGCACCACGTATATCCCTTTGGCATATTCGGTCCACTTCCCGTCGTTGTAACACGAATCCGCGATGTTTCTGACCTTAGTAGTTACGTGCATGGTCGCGTAAATGGAATCGCAGGTGAATTTTAGTTCGTGCAGTGTATACTGGAGCAGGCCGTCCTGCAAGGGAATGGTATCCTGCACCCACACCCCTTGCAGGTAATCTGCACCTTCGTATTGGACGTCGGGATTGAACCGACAACCGCCGGTAAGTAAAAAAAGCATACCGACCAGAAATAGCCGACAACTCATTTCAGTCCACCAATCATCTCTTCGGGACGTACCCACTCGTCAAATTGCTCATTGGTCAGCAGTTTGAGCGCTAGCGCCGCCTCACGCAATGATGTATTTTCTTTATGTGCTTTTTTTGCAATTTTGGCTGCGTTTTCATAGCCAATATGCGGGTTGAGTGCTGTTACGAGCATCAGCGAGTTTTCGAGGTGCTTCTTAATGCCATCGCGATTGGGTTCGATGCCGACAGCACAGTGGTCGTTGAAAGACACGCAGGCATCGCCGATAAGTCGGGCGGATTGAAGGAAGTTGGTCGCCATGACAGGTTTGAATACATTTAGCTCGTAATGCCCATTGGCACCGCCAAAAGCGATGGCCACATCATTGCCGATGACCTGAGCGGCTACCATTGTCAGGGCTTCGCATTGTGTTGGGTTTACTTTACCCGGCATAATGGACGAACCCGGCTCGTTTTCCGGTATAATGATTTCGCCGATGCCCGACCGCGGGCCGGACGCCAACATGCGGATGTCGTTGGCGATTTTATGCAGCGATACCGCCAATTGCTTCAATGCGCCGTGGCTTTCCACAATAGCGTCGTGCGAAGCCAATGCCTCGAATTTGTTGGGTGCGGTACGGAACGGCAACCCCGTAAAATCAGCGATATACCTGGCTACGTTTTCCGCATATCCCTTCGGCGTATTGATTCCCGTACCCACGGCCGTACCGCCAAGGGCAAGTTCGGAAAGATGGGCCATGGTATTGCGAAGTGCTTTGAGCCCATAATCAAGCTGGGCTACATAACCCGAAAACTCCTGTCCCAGGGTGAGAGGCGTGGCGTCCATTAAGTGTGTCCGCCCAATCTTCACCACTTGGGCGAAAGCCTCCGATTTAGCTTTCAGCGTGTCGCGTAATTTTTCAACGCCCGGTATGGTGGTTTCCACCAGACGCTTATACGCCGCGATGTGCATGGCCGTCGGATACGTGTCGTTGGAGGATTGCGACTTGTTGACATCGTCGTTGGGATGGATAAAGGCCTTCCCTTCCCCCAGTTTGTGGCCTTGTAGCACATGGGCCCGGTTGGAAACCACTTCGTTGACGTTCATGTTGGACTGTGTACCTGACCCCGTTTGCCAGATGACTAGGGGGAACTCGTCGGCCAATTGGCCCGCGAGTATCTCATCGCATACCTGGGCGATGAGGTCGCGCTTTTCGATAGGCAGTATACCTGCATCGGCATTGGTATAAGCGGCGGCCTTTTTAAGGTAAGCAAAAGCTTCGATGATTTCCTTGGGCATCGACGCCGAAGGGCCTATCTTGAAATTGTTGCGGGAACGCTCTGTTTGTGCGCCCCAGTACTTGTCGGCAGGTACTTGCACCTCGCCCATGGTATCGTGTTCTATTCGGTATGACATGGAATCGTTGTTTTGATATGTTGCAAAGGTACGAAGATACAGGAGATGTGAAAATGTATCTCATGAACCTTTATGCCGCTGGCTCCACAATAACCCTACGATACCAATAAGGAGCGTACCGGCCGCGACCGCCAGCAACAGGGGTACATGATGGATGGGCGTGCGCGCCAATCCCGAAATACCCTGCCCCATCAGCAGCAATTCATTCAATATAACGCCGGCCACAAAGACGGTTGTCGACGCGATGGCCAGGCGGTTGATTCGCAGCAATCCACCGATATAGCTGTAAGCCATGATGAAGAGACTGATGACAGCCAGTAAAACGAGGTGCAGGTAACCGATGATAATAGGGCGGAAACTGTAACTCAATTGGCTCAGTGATGGAATGACCGATAACCCTTGGAGAACAAACTTGATGGTCGCGGCGGTGGCCACACCGATAAGCAGCCATTTTGCCACGGCGGTTAATGAACGTCCAAGCACCAATCGATTTGCTACGCAGCTGCGGAGCCATTGTGCCCAAGCAATGCTTTGTGCCACCACGGCGGCTACCACACCGACGTAGAGCCAGGCAGGCATATCCCACCAGAGCACGGAAAGGAGGTAATTGATCGGACAGGTCAGCGCGAATAACCAAAATATGGCCTTTGGATGGTTCACGGATACGCCAATACGATTGAACCCATGTTGCACCAAGGCCATGCACGCAAAGAAAAACCAGCCGTTGTACTGGAAATGTAAGTAAAAATATACCGAGGCGAGTTGTAGCCGAGGGTCCATGTTGTTTGACGTCATGAGGTGGGCTAGGTAAAATGTACCCATGGATGACAACACGAGAAACAGCAGTGCTGTCCGAAGCCAATAAAAGGCAATGGAATGACGGCCGCTGTTCGCCATATCCCGCCAACACATCACCGCAAATACGTAGGAAACCGCAACGGTGGCCGTTGACGCCATAATGGAGTAAAGCCCATAGCCCTGGAGAAAGAAGCTGATGAGCATGCCGTAGCTGGCCAGCAGGTTGGCAATAACCGTGAGCTGATACCGCCAAGGTAGCTTTTCGTGTTGTTGCCGGTTGAAAACCATGGCCACCACCAACACCATCAATGCATGAGACACCCACCCAGCGAACGCGAAATGGGAATGGGCATGGAGCAGGAATTTCTGGTTGATTGCCGGCATGGGAAGCAGCACTTTCAGTCGCATCAACAGGCCGAGCACAGCAACCAATACCAGATTGAAAAATGCCAATAACACCCATTGGCGCACAGTGATACGGCTGAGGGGCGCGGTCATACCCCGTCGGCCGGAACGAATACTTTGCCTTTCACGATGCATAACTTGTCTTCTTGTTGCAGTTGCTTGATGGCACGGATGACCGTTTCAACCCGCAAACCGAGCATGTTGGCCAGTTGCTGCCGGGTCACCATCAACCGGTTGCAATCCTTACATATCAGCTGGCCATGCCGGTTAAAATAATCAATAAGTTCCACAAGGGCCGTTTGCGGGTTGTTTTTAGCCAGCGCATTGAATAGAAAAAATTTAAAACGTAAGTGGGAGACCAAAGACTTGCTGAATGCAAAATGGATATCAGGATGTTCTGCAAGCAACTCATGAAACGCCGCTGCTCCCAGTCGCAGGATGGTGCAAGGCGAATCGGCTACTGCGCTTGCTGCATAGGGTTCACCATCGAAAAGGGGAAATTCCCCAAAGGCTTCGCCGGCCTCAACAATCCGGTGGAGGACTTCTTTCCCGTTATCATCAAAGTGCGACCACCTGACCCTACCCGAGACCAATTGATAATAGAATGTCGCCGGAGCGCCTTCGTTGAAGATGATTTCACCTGCCTCAGCATGCCGATAAGTTGCCCCTTTTTCTAGCAGTAAATGAGTGTCGATCATGGTATATGGCGGTTAAATAGCGTCAGCATTTCATGAAAAATAAGTGATACACACAAAGATAATGGATCGTACATGGAGATGGCATGACTGCTGTCATCCGGAGAAATGATAACAGTCATAAATCATGAAAAAATCACATATAATATTGAAAGTCAATAGGTTTTTAGTTTTTTGAACTTGATTTGTGCGGTATCGCAACCCATTTTGTGACTGTGCGCATAAAATCGCTGAACCACGGTGGTTAGTTTTGCTTCATGCGAAACAAACAACACACAGCACAAGCAGATGAACAAACAATTCGCACCCTTATTGGTTACCTTAAGAATAACCCTAAAAGCAATTGAAATGAAAAAATTACTGGTTCTACTAACGCTGGGATTTGTGCTCTATGCATGCTCCCAAGGAGGAAAACAAAACAACGAAAACAACACAGCTGCCCAGTCGACAGCTAACCCAGAAGATTACGATCCGAAGCGTGGCGAGGGGAAGTTTGACAACGTGGATGTGGGCGACAACTTGGACGTGGCCATGGCCAAGGAAGGCAAAACGATTGCCGACTTGAAGTGCGCGAGCTGCCATAAATACACCGATGAGCGATTGGTCGGCCCAGGGTGGGCCGGGGTCACCGAAAAACACCGCCCCGAATGGATCATGAATTTTATTACCAACCCCGATCCCATGATTGATAAGGACCCTGAGCTACAGGCACAGTTGGAAATCTGCTTGGTACGTATGCCTAACCAGAACCTCGCTGATGAAGAAGCACGTAAGATCCTGGAGTTCATGCGTGAAAACGACGGGGTACAATAGCGATACTTTAATATATCACTAATATATCGTATAATGAAACCAAAACAATATCTCCTGTGGATGGCCGCCGTAGCCGCGGTGTCACTGTCCTTCAATGCTTGCAGGCCCAAAGGTGCTGGAAGCGCCGTTTCAGGAAATGCAGCGCAGCGCACATACGTGCCCCCAGGGCAGTATGACGAATTTTATACCTTCACTTCCGGTGGGTTCAGCGGGCAGATGAGCGTGTATGGCTTGCCCAGCGGCCGGTTATTCCGGGTTATTCCTGTGTTTTCGGTTGACCCCGAAAAGGCATGGGGATTTAGCGAGGAAACCAAACCCATGTTGATGACTTCACATGGCTTCGTTCCCTGGGATGACCTGCACCACATCGAATCGTCTTTCACGGATGGTATGCCAGATGGCAAGTGGGTGTTTGCCAACTCCAACAATACGCCACGCCTGGCCCGGATAGACCTCACGACGTTCCGTACGGCGGAAATCATTGAAATCCCCAATACCGGTGGTAACCACTGCTCGCCGTTTACCACGGAAAATTCGGAATACGTCATCGCCGCAACACGCTTCAGCGTACCGCCGGATGGGCCAGAGAGTGATGTGCCTATCGATTCCTACAAGGAAAATTTCAAAGGCCACATCAGTTTCGTAAGCGTGGACAAAGAAACCGGCGAATTCGATATCGCATTCCAGCTAAAAACACCTGGTCTGAATTTCGACCTGTCCGGTGCAGGAAAAGGCATATCAGGGGGATGGCTGTTCATCAGTTGCTACAATTCCGAGCAGGCCCACACCTTGCAGGAGGTCAACGCCTCGCAAAACGACAAGGATTTCATCATGGCCATCAACTGGAAGAAAGCGGAAGAATATTTCAAAGCAGGCCGGGGTACCAAACAAACCAATGTGCGCTATGCACACAACAAATGGGATGAACATACCCACAGTGCCACCCACGAAATAAAAACCGAAGTTACCGTGTTGGATGTTGCCGATTTCGACGACCTGGCATATTTGCTCCCCTGTCCGAAATCACCCCATGGGGCTGACGTGAGTCCTACCGGCGAATACATCGTAGGCAGTGGTAAATTGGCCGCGTTGATCCCGGTATTCAGTTTTGAGAAATTGCAGCAAGCCATTGCCAATAAGGAGTTCGAAGGCGAGCGTTATGGTGGCATCCCCGTCATGAAGTACGAGTCGGTACTGCATGGGGAAGTCCAAAAGCCTGGATTGGGCCCTTTGCACACCGAGTTTGACGCCAAAGGCAATGCCTACACCTCATTCTTCGTTTCGTCGGAAGTGGTCAAATGGAATGTGGAATCGCTGGAAGTCCTCGACAGGCAGCCGACCTATTATTCCGTTGGCCACTTGATGGTGGCGGGTGGAAACTCCAAGAACCCCTATGGCAAATACTTGGTGGCCTACAACAAAATCACCAAAGACCGGTTCCTGCCTACAGGTCCCGAATTGGCGCACAGTGCCCAATTGTTTGACATCAGTGGTGATAAAATGGAATTACTCCTCGATTTCCCGACCATCGGCGAGCCCCACTATGCGCAGGCCATACCAGCGGAGATGCTAATGGACAAGTCGTTGAAGATATACGACATCAACGCCAACGCGCACCCGCATAAAACGAACGGCGAAGCAGAGGCCCGTATAGAACGTGAGGGCAACATCGTGCGGGTATACATGACCACCATCCGGTCCCACCTCACTCCCGACGTCATCGAAGGCATACGGATGGGTGATGAGGTTTATTTCCATGTGACCAACCTGGAGCAGGATTGGGACATGCCCCACGGGTTTGCCATCAAAGGAGCCAATAACTCCGAGTTGCTCATCATGCCGGGTGAGACGACAACGCTCAAGTGGGTGCCGGACCGCGTGGGTATCTTCCCATTCTATTGCACCGACTTCTGTTCGGCGTTGCACCAGGAAATGTCAGGCTATGTACGTGTCTCCCCTAAAGGAAGTAACGTACCCATGACGGCCTATACCGGCACCAAAAAATAAGTGACGTGAAAAGCCAATATCCTATGAAATCATTGCACAGGGCCATACTCGCTATCAGCGGCGTGGCCCTGCTTGCCGTCATCGCATTGCCGATATGGCGTATCGAACTGGACGCTGCACAGTACCCCGAAGGGCTCGAACTGTTGATCTATAGCTATAAACTGGATGGCCAGGTCGACATCATCAACGGATTGAACCACTACATCGGGATGAAAGTACTCCATGCCGATGATTTTATCGAGTTTACCGTGCTGCCCTACCTGATCGGTGTTTACGGGCTCGCCTTTATTTTGGTGGGGCTGTTGGGGCGCCGCCGTTTGTTATACATCCTGTTTGGGGCATTTCTGCTCTTCGGGGTCGTCGCCATGGTCGATTTCTGGCGTTGGCTGTACGAATACGGGCACGACCTCGACCCGACGGCACCGATACAGGTGCCCGGCATGGCTTACCAGCCACCGTTGATTGGGTTCAAACAGTTGCTAAACTTCGGGGCGTTCTCCATACCCGATGTGGGGGGATGGATATTTATTTCCTGTGGTGTGCTGCTGGCATATTGCGTTTTCGCCGAATGGCGATTGGTTAATACAAAACAAGTGGTATCATGAATAGCATACGATTAGTAAGTTTATTCGCATTGGGCGTGGTGTTGGCATTGGCCGTTCAGGCATGTGGTGGCGGCGGACCGGAGCCCATCAACTACGGGCATGACCAATGCGGTCATTGCAGGATGACGGTCAGCGATGCACGCTTCGGATGCCAACTCGCTACCACGAAGGGCCGGGCGTACAATTTCGACGATGTGCAGTGCATGATCGATTTTGTGAAAGCCGGTAACGTTGCCCCGGAAGATGTGGCTGAATACTACCTGCCCGATTATAGCCATGCGAATAAACTGCTCCCTTCGGAAGGGCTTTTCTTGCTGAAAAGTGAGTCGTTGAAGAGCCCCATGCGCGGTGATGTCGCGGCGTTTGCGACCCGGGAAGAGCTGGCAAAAATGCAAGAGACCCATGGCGGTGAAGAACTGATCTGGGCGGACCTCTGGAAATAAAGGAATATATCGATGTTGAGGCATATTTACAGTGTGTGTGTTTGCCTGATGGTGGGCGGCATGGGGTATGCCGCTACCATCCAGGTTGGGCCGTCGCACCCCATAACTTCCATTAAAAAGGCGTTGGCGCAGGCAGCAACAGGCGACACCATCCGGGTATACGGTGGTATATACCGGGAGGGCAATATCGAAATCCGAAAGGGTATTGCTTTGGTTGGCGTGGGTAACCCCATCATCGACGGTGAAAAGGAACATGAACCCTTTTCCATTTTCGTTCCGTACGTAACGATAAGTGGGTTCACCATCAAAGCGTCCGGCCAATCTTCCATACGCGATATCGCAGCCATCAAGGTTTACGATACGCACCACATCACAATTTCGGATAATACGCTCGACGATAATTTTTTCGGTATCTATCTACAAGCCTCCCGGCAATGTACGGTGCGCAACAATCAGCTTACGGCGTATGGCGCGACCGAGCAGCTCACCGGAAACGGGATACACAGTTGGAAAAGTGACAGCCTTTACATTATCGGCAACAGCATCACAGGTCACCGCGACGGCATATACCTCGAGTTTGTAACCCACACGGACGTTCGCGATAACGTCGCCTCGGATAACCGGCGGTATGGGCTCCACTTTATGTTTTCGCACGAAAACGGTTACTACGGGAATACCTTTTCCCGCAACGGCGCGGGCGTGGCCGTGATGTATACCAAACGGGTGCGCATGGAGAATAATGTATTCAGCGAGAACTGGGGAGATGCAGCCTACGGACTGTTGCTCAAGGATATCACCGATAGCCACATCGAGCATAACGTGTTTTCCCGGAATACCACGGGAATACTGATGGAAGGAAGCAATCGCGTGCAGATACAACGTAACCAATTTGAAGGAAACGGCTGGGCGATGAAAATGCAATCCAGCTGTATGGACAATATGCTTACACAGAATAATTTTGTGCAAAATACATTCGATTTAGCGACCAACGGCTCCTTGAAACTCAATACCTTTGTACGTAATTACTGGGATAAATACGAGGGATACGACTTGGATAAGGACAAAGAGGGGGATGTCCCGTATAGGCCGGTTAGCCTGTTTTCCATGGTGGTGGAGAAGTATCCCACGGCCATGCTGCTGTTCCGTAGCTTCATGGTTACCTTGCTCGACCGTACCGAACGGGTGATGCCCAGCCTCATCCCTGAAGATTTGAAAGATGATTTTCCGATGATGAATCCCGTCGCGCTATGATTACCATACAACATTTATCCAAGCGGTTTGGCAAACTGCAAGTGCTTGATGACGTCTCACTCACCTTGTTGGGCGGGGAATGCGTGGCCCTGATCGGTCCCAATGGGAGCGGGAAAACGACACTGATCAAAGCGATACTGGGCATGGTGGTACCGCAATCGGGGACAATCCTTTTCAAGGGGAACCCGATTGGCCAGCAATGGGAGTACCGGCGCGACATTGGTTACATGCCACAGATAGGCCGGTATCCGGAAAATATGACCATCGGGCAGGTGCTGGACATGATGCGCGATATCCGCAAAATGCCGGAAGCTGCGCTAGACCATGAGCTTTTTGATTTATTTGAACTTCATAACATGCTCGACAAACGCATGGGTACGCTGTCGGGTGGAACAAGGCAGAAAGTAAGCGCCTGCCTGGCATTTATGTTCAAGCCCGAGGTGCTTATCCTCGACGAACCCACCGCTGGCCTCGATCCGGTAGCCACCGAATTGTTGAAAGATAAAATATTGGCAGAAAGAAACAAAGACAAGTTGATTGTCATCACCTCGCACGTGTTGAGTGATTTGGATGATTTGGTGACCCAGGTCATCTACATGCAAGACGGGCGGCCCCTGTTCCACAAATCATTGGATGCCTTGAAAGAAGAAACGGGCGCCGACAAACTGGGTAAGGCCATCGCTAAGGTTATGGCCGAAGAAGTAGCAGGGAAAGGGGTGACGGTATGAACAAGATTGTAAAATACGTCATTGCAGACCTGCTGCGCAGCCGCACGGTCATGGTATATGCCGCGGCACTGCTGGTGTTATCGTTCAGTGTGTTCAGTATCGAAGACAACGCCGACAAAGGAGTGGTCAGCCTGCTGAATATCATCCTGTTCGTCGTCCCCTTGGTCAGTATCATTTTTTCGACAGTGTACCTGTATAACAGCGCGGAGTTTATCGAATTGCTCGTTAGCCAACCATTGAAACGCCGAACGATCTGGCTGAGCATATTCACCGGACTGGCCGGTGCCGTGGCATTCGCCTTCCTCATCGGCGTAGGTATACCCATTGTGCTTTATGCGTTTACCCCTTCGGGAATCATGTTGCTGCTTTGCGGTACGTTACTATCCGTGGTGTTTGTGTCGGTAGCGATGTGGGCTGCGGTGCGTATCCGCGATAAGGCGAAAGGCATTGGCCTATCGATCCTGTTGTGGCTTTACTTCGCCCTGCTATTCGATGCGCTGGTACTGTTTATCCTGTTCCAGTTTGCCGACTACCCGATAGAAAAGGGCATGGTTGCTGTGTCGATGCTCAATCCAATCGATATCAGCAGGATATTGATTTTATTGCAGGTCGATCTATCGGCAATGATGGGCTACACCGGTGCCATTTTCCGTAATTTCTTCGGAACAGGATGGGGCATGGCGATAACAACCCTGGTACTCTTATTATGGGTCACCGTACCCGCGTGGTTCTCCACGCGGTTTTTTGAACGGCGCGACCTTTAATCCGCGTAGCAAATGACAACGCAATGTCAAAAAATAACGTAGTAAACAAATAAAGGACAAAAATGTCCGATATTAGTAGGTGTTTAACAAATAAACAAATTAGTCATGATTAAAACAGCAGTATTGGATGTTACGCAGATCGAACCGCAGCTAAAACATCCCACCATTTTCGAGCATTTTGATGCATTGGAACAAGGCGAAAGCTTCATCATTCACAACGACCACGACCCGCGGCCGCTTTATTACCAATTGCTCGGCGAACGCGGTAATATTTTTACTTGGGATTACCTGGAATCGGGTCCCGAAACGTGGCAGGTACAACTAACCAAACCGGCTGCCGAAGCCGAAGAAACCGTGGGCGAGATTGCCGCTAAGGATATGCGCAAGGCGGAGGTATTCAAAAAGTTGGGTATCGATTTCTGCTGCGGTGGCAAGAAGACGCTGAAAGAAGCTATTGCAGAAGTGGGGTTGACCGAGGAACAGGTAAAGGCGGAATTAGAACGGTCGGAAGCTGCCGGCGGCGGACAGGCTACACACGATTTTGATGCATGGGATCTCGGTTTTTTGGCCGACTACATTTATAATGTGCATCACAAGTACATCCGTGAGAGCGGTCCGGTGATCGAACAACTGGCGGAAAAAGTGGCGTCGCGCCATGGTGCCGTGCACCCCGAACTCTTTGGACTGGCAAAGGGATTGAAGGAACTGATGGCCGAGCTGTACAGCCACGTGCAAAAGGAGGAGCGCGTACTGTTCCCGGCCATCAAGACCCTGGAGCGTAGTGGTGACCCCGTACAGACGGCGTTCGGAATTGAGGGGCCGGTACACATGATGGAGGCAGAGCATGACTCCGCAGGCGACGAACTTAAGGCGTTGCGGAAATTGACGAAAGATTATGAGCTGCCGGCCGATGCCTGCAATTCCTATACGTACCTCTTCGATAAAATCAAGGAATTTGAGAACGACCTCTTCCAACATATCCATTTGGAAAACAATATCCTGTTTCCCAAGGCATTGAAGTTGGAGAAGGAACGCTTGAGTAGCGCCGGGGCTTTGTAGGGAGGAAATGCCATGGTTATCAACGAACATACCCGGGTAGCTGAGGTGATTAAGGCCAATGCCGACAGCATAGCAGCGATAGCGGCATTGGCCAAGCCCCTGCGTAAATTGAACAATCCACTGCTGCGGCGGGTGATGGCGCCGCGGGTGACGTTGGCCGAGGCAGCCGCCATTGGCGGCTGCTCTTTGGCGGATATCCGGGCAGCGTTGGAACCGCTGGGTTTCCAATTCGCGGCGGACGAATCGACCGCAGGCCCGGCGATACCCAAGTCGATACAGCAACCCGACTGGCTCGCCGGCGCAGGCGACATGGAAAAAGATCTTTTCGATGTGCGCGGCATCATCGAGGCCGGCGATGACCCGTTGAAGGCAATTGTGCAGCGATACCGTGCGTTGCCACCGGGAAACCTTTTATGCATCATCAACTCGTTTATCCCGTATCCACTGCTCAGTTTGCTGGAGAAAAAGGGGGCCAAAAGCTATGTGGAAACTGTGGCAGCAAACGAGCACCATACCTGGTTCTTCAAATCGGGGGCACCGCAGGAGGAAACGGAAATGTCGACCACAGACCGTGTGGTGATGCATGACGAGGCATCGTTCGAGCGCGTGTTGGAAGCTTATCCGGAAGCACAGCGCGTCCGGCTGGATGTGCGCCCGCTGCCTATGCCGCAGCCCATGGAAACCATCCTCGAAACGTTACCTACGTTGGCGCCCATCCAAGCGCTGTACATACAGCATAAGCGGGTGCCCCTGCACCTGTTGGAAGAACTGGCCGACCAGGCGTATACCGCGCACATCCATGAAGTGGGCGAGGGGGACGTGCGGATGTTGATTGTTAGTCGTAAGTCGTAAGTCATTTGTCGTAAGTTATTAGTCGTTGGTGAGGCGGCAAACAGCAAAGCGCAAAAAAGCAAAAAGCAAAAAAGCAACAGCAACCAGCCATGGCAGACATCAGCATCGGAAAGGCTCCCCATCCCATAGCGGTATTACCGTTCTATGGTACGGGAGCCTTATGCTTCGCGGCACTGGCGATACTGCTTTTTTTAGCAGCCGGTGAGCTGACGGGACATCATTTCAGTCCGCACCTACTGGCCATCGTGCATACGGCGGCACTGGGCTGGGGTACGATGGTCATCTTTGGAGCAGCCTATCAACTCCTGCCGGTAATCTGTGAACGCGACCTCTACAGTGTGCCCCTGGCCGTGGCATCATACCTCATGCTCACCTTGGGTGCGTTGCTATTGGTATGGTCATTTTGGATATTCGAAGTGGGTACCGTGATGATTACCGGCGGCGTGTTCGTGGTAATTGCTGCCCTGCTCTATACCATCAATGCCTGCGTTACGGCGGCCAAAAACCAACGAACCACGCCCCAGCAGGCGTTCATTGTGAGCTCGGCACTGTGGTTGCTCATTACCGTTACTATTGGGTTGTTATTGGCTATCAACCTACGCTATACGTTCATACCACGCAACCACCTCGACCTGTTGAAACTCCACGCCCATGCCGGACTCGCAGGTTGGTTCCTGCAACTGATCACCGGGGTAAGTACCAAGCTGGTGCCGATGTTTCTGCTCGGCAAATCAAAGCGCGAATGGTTGCTTTACACGGCTTTAGTGCTGCAAAACGTCGGACTGGTACTGCTCCTTGTCGACGGGTATTTCAATCCCATCACGGCCAAGATGCTGGTTTATGGCGGTATTGTCGCGTTGGGTACGCTCGCATGGCTGCTCTACCTCGCGGATGCGTACCGCAACCGCTTGCGCCGGAAAGTAGAGTTGCTGATGAAGCATGCAGCCGTTTCATTCGCTTGTTTGGTAGCGGCTTTTGGCCTGATTCCGGTTGCCTATTACTTCTCGGATACACGTTGGGTCTCTATTTACGGTATGTTCCTTTTCCTCGGATGGATTACCGCCATTATCCTGGGCAAAACATTCAAAACCCTGCCATTCATCGTTTGGAGTAGCCATTACCGGCACCTCAACGGCAAAATGAAGGTGCCGCTGCCCAAGCAATTGTATAGTGAGCGGCTTACGGTGTACCAATTTTACCTGTATGTCGCGGCCTTCATGTCGCTTGTTGCGGGAATGGTGGTTGATTATACACCGGTCATACGCGTGGCACTGTTACTTTGGATAGTGCTCGCTGCCGTATATGTGGTGAACGTGGCCAAAACGATTTTTCATAAACCGATGATTACAGATGGAGATAAAACTCAATGATCCGTTTGCCGCGGAATTACTGAAGGCACAGACGGCACTGATGCAGGTCATCGATCCGGAGCTGTACGTCAATATCGTTGATCTCGGCTTGGTCTATGGCGTTGATTTTACTGATGCGGCGAAAGTGAAAGTGACCATGACCCTGTCCACGCCCGGCTGCCCCATGGGCGATGCGATAACAGGGGGTGTGGAAAACGCGTTGGGGGCTGCTTTTCCGGAACGGGAAATCGAGGTCGATATCGTATGGGAGCCCCGATGGAACTACCACATGATTACCGATGAGGGCAAAGCCCAGATGGGGCTGGAATAAGGACGACGTGACGGGGGTGATCCTTGTCATTTACAGCGGTGACCGCCGTCACATGATGGGGGCGTGGAAACCCTAATTTTGCCATACAGACACTTACACCATGAACGATACTAATCAACACACATTCCACATACCCGTCATGGGATTGGGTTTTACCATCGATACGCCGCTGAAAGTAGCCCGGTTCGGCATTTCATCGGCACTATCCTTAGCCGACGACCAACTGCTCGAACAGATGCGCGAATTTTATGCGGCACAGTTCGGCCAACCTTTTACCCCCATTTCGCAAAAAGCGGAGGACCAACGGGCCAAGCGGATTACAGCGTACCTTAACCTCCTACAAGATATCGTAGATGCGCAGATGGAACAATTGCGCGCGAACCCTTTCGATACAGATAGCGAACTTACCCGTTATTTTGAGCTGCTGCCGGACGGAGCACCGATAAAACGCGATTACCTTGCCATGTGCGGCAGCCGTGGTGATAAACGCGGGAGAATGGCCATGGATCTCCGTGCCGCCGTTACCGCAGGAGCAATCGATGTCAATATTATGACCAAGGTCGATAAAAACAACTTCGCGCCGGATGGCACCGCTTTGCCGCCGGAATATTCGGATGCCTTGGCCGCCCTGCGCGGATTTGCCAAGAGTAAACTGCAATCATCCGTTATTTTATCGGCGGGGCTTAACCCACGCCTCTATGGTTATTTTGAGCAATTTGACGATTTCTTTCCCGATAGTGAGGGAGCGCTTGCCAAGCGCATCATTCTCAAAGTGAGCGATTACCGATCGGCATTAATTCAAGGTAAACTGCTCGCCAAGAAAGGGCTGTGGGTATCCGAGTTTCGGATTGAATCCGGCCTGAACTGCGGCGGACATGCGTTTGTGAGCGATGGTATGCTGCTGGGACCGATTATGGAGGCGTTCAAAACGCAACGCGAGGATCTCTATGCCGAACTGAAAGGTCTGTGCGATGCTGCGCTCGGACATAAGCAACGGTTGGGGTTCCAAGCCGACCCCGTGCAGCGCATTACGGTGCAAGGCGGAATCGGTACGGCGGGAGAGGACCGCTTTTTATTGGATTACTACGAACTGGATGGCACCGGGTGGGGGAGCCCGTTCCTGCTGGTTCCCGAAGCGACCAATGTGGATGACGACACGTTGGCGAAGTTGACAAACGCGGCGCCTGAAGATTTCTACCTGAGTGATGCCTCGCCGCTGGGCGTGCCGTTCCATAATTTACGGACGAGCAGCTCGGAAGAACAGCGGAAGCAACGGGTTGCTAGGAACAGGCCGGGTAGCCCATGCCATAAAAAATTTCTCTCGTTTAATACGGAGTTTACTGATAAGCCCATATGTACCGCATCCCGGCAATACCAACACCTCAAACTCAAGGAAATGCGGATCAAGTTCCCCGACGAGCAAGCCTACCAAAAAGCGGCAGCCGCGATTGTGGAAAAGGACTGCCTGTGCGAAGGGCTTGCCGCACCGGCCGTGCTCACCAATGGCATACCGCCCAAACACAACCTCAAAGCGGTGACGGTATGTCCGGGGCCCAACTTGGCCTACTTCTCTAAAATCGCATCACTCAAGGAGATGGTTGGCCATATTTACGGTACGGCTAACCTGCTGAATAGCCGCTTCCGGTCAAACCTGTTCGTCAACGAGCTCCGTCTTTATATCGACTACCTGAAAAAGGAAATCGAGAAACACCAGCATGATTTTAGCGAGAAGAAAAGGGCATATTACCATACGTTCCGCGATAACCTGTTGCAGGGTATCGAATATTATCGATCCCTTATCCCGGAGATGCAGCGATATGTGCAAACCAACATAGATGATATGAAAATTGCAATGGCTGAAGCTGAAAAAGCATTGCTACAGTTAGCTGTTTTTCAAGCCGAAAGAGCCGACGCTAACCATTGATCAACTGCGGTTTGGCGACCTTCATGCCGGCAATGTATAAGACGATAGTGGCTGCGGCCAGCAAGAAAAAGGGCGTTTCCCAATTTCCAGCCCAGTCATACAATGCACCGAAAAGGGGCGGCCCCAAGGCGGCAAGTGCATACCCGAAAGATTGTGCCATGCCTGAGATGCGGGCTGCCTCGCGCGTGGTCTTTGTGCGAAGGACGAACCACATCATCGCCAGGCTGAAAGCCAGTCCCGTTCCCAGGCCGAATAGGATGGCCGCTGGAATGATAAATTGTGTGTGCCACCCGATAATCAGCAGCAGGCTCAATGCCAATGTGCCGCTGATAAACCAAACCAGTGGTGTATGGTCCCGCAGGCGGCCAGCGATGATAGGCCCCATGAAAACAATGGGAAGCTGGGTCAATTGGATATACGACAGTACCCATCCCGACGCTTCGGATGCCATTCCCCAATCCTGCAACACAACTGGCAACCAGGCTATCGAACTATAAAAGAGCAGCGATTGGAGTCCCATGAAAAAGGTAATATGCCAGGCCAGCCGTGATCGAAGCATTGAAGTATCTGTTTTCGGACGATCGGCTGCGTGAACAGCTGCCGCGTTGTTCGGCTGACGTCTCAGTTTCAGTTGCGGTATCCAAAAAACAATGGCGATTAGTGAAAAAACCAGCCATATGCCGATGGATCCTCTCCAACCATAACCGGTCCAATGGCCGATAGCGATACTGAATCCGGAGGCCAGTGATGCGGTGATGTTCATCGCAACACTGTAAATTCCCGTAATCAGACCTATCTTGTGCGGAAATCGCTGCTTGATGAACGGCGGCACAAGCACGTTGCCAAACGCAATGCCGCACCCCACGAGCGCCGCGCCCGAAAATAACAATGCCGTGTTTGACGATGCACGGATGAACAGTCCGAAGCCGATTATCCATATGGCTGCCCAAAGCAAGGCCTCAATGCGCCACTTGTCGGCCAATTTGGATGCTATCGGTGAGAAGAAAGCAAATGCAAGTAAGGGAATGGTGGTAATAAGGCCTGTCAATGTATTGGACAGGCGCAATGCCTTCTGGATTTCCGGAACCACCGGACCCACACTCGTGATGGGAGCCCGAAGGTTGGTCGCTACGAGGATAATGCCCGTAAGCAAAATAAATTTATTCAGCCGCACCGTTTCCGCTGTTTTATCCGTTGCCATAAAAAGTAAGGGGCTATCGATATGCTGCGAAAGTAGCGTTAATTTGGTTGAGGCAACGGTTAATTCTGTATTTTGACAGTAGGATTATTAACTCCGTAATACACCATGATTTTAATATCAACCCAATCTTGTGGATATCTTTTTCTTTCCATTGTGCGTGAGGTCATAAAGTCGGCGGGCAAGGTGGGGTAATTTTGTGTATTCAGCAACGCAGCATATGGAAAAATACGTCATCAAACGAAGTGGGGCTTATGAGCCGTTTATGCCTTACAAAATTAACGATGCCATCATAAAGGGATTCAGAAGTATATCCGATCAACCAGACGATGGGGTTTACGACGCCGTAATGGCATTGTTGGAGCAAAAAGACACTTGGGCTGTAGAAGAAATCCAGGACTGTATCGAAAAAATTCTCTACGATAGGAAGCACTTCGATGCCATGCGTTCCTTCATGTTGTACCGCCATACACGGAAGCTGCAGCGTGAGCACATCCACGGCTTTAACGAAGACACCACTTATGTGGATAGCACGCAGACCATTGAGGAGTACATCACCCAAACCGATTGGCGCATCAATGCCAACGCCAACGTCTCTTATTCCAGCGCCGGATTGATAAACAATACAGCCGGTAAGGTAATCGCCAATTATTGGCTGGATAAGGTCTATAGCAAAGCGGAAGGGTATGCCCACCGGAACGGCGATATCCACATCCACGACCTGGATTGCCTCACGGGTTACTGCGCCGGGTGGAGCCTGCGGGTATTGCTCAACGAAGGGTTCAACGGCGTGCGGGGCCGGGTGGAGAGTCGGCCGCCGGCTCATTTTCGGGAGGCCCTTGGGCAGATGGCCAATTTCCTGGGCATCTTACAGAGCGAATGGGCCGGTGCCCAGGCGTTCAGCTCGTTCGATACCTACCTGGCTCCCTACGTGTTCAAAGACCAGTTGCCCTTTGCCGAGGTGTTGAAGGCCATACGCAGCTTCGTGTACAACCTCAACGTACCGGCCCGATGGGGGCAGTCGCCCTTTACCAATATCACGCTCGATTGGAATGTGCCGGAAGACCTCAAAGACCAGATTCCCACACGGCGGGAAATACACCTTTTCGAAGGCCTGCAGGATGAGGTGCTGCGCCGTTTGGCGCGCGAGCGGGGGGCTGAATTGTTGGAAGACTTATGTTACAAACATTTCCAGCCCGAAATGGATATGATCAACAGGGCTTATTACACCGTGATGACCGAAGGGGATGCCAACGGGCAGCCGTTTACCTTCCCCATTCCCACCGTCAACATCACGGAAGATTTCGATTGGGAAAGCGAGAATGCCGCGCTCCTGTTCGAGAACACCGCCAAAATCGGGTCGTCCTACTTCCAGAACTTTGTGGGTAGCCAGTATATGCTGGACGAAGCGGGCAACCGCGTGGAAAATCCGGAAGCGTATAAACCCAATGCGGTGAGGAGTATGTGCTGCCGCCTGCAGCTGGATCTCCGGGAGCTGCTCAAACGGGGGAACGGCCTGTTCGGGAGTGCGGAGATGACAGGCAGCATCGGTGTGGTTACCATCAACATGGCACGCTTAGGCTACCTGTACAAGGGCGATAAGACCGGTCTGTACCAGCGGCTCGACCACTGGCTCCAACTGGCAAAATCTACCCTGGAGAAAAAGCGGGCGTTTATCCAGGAACTCTACGACAGGGGATTGTACCCCTATACGAAGCGCTACCTTCCGCATTTCCGTAACCATTTTTCCACCATCGGCGTCAACGGCATGAATGAGATGATCCGTAATTTCTCGGCCGATCGGCACGACATCGTTTCGGACGAGGGGATGGCCTTCGCCACCGCTATCCTCGAACACATCCGCATGCGCATGCGCGAATTTCAGGAAAGCACGGGCAACCTGTACAACCTGGAGGCTACACCCGCGGAAGGGACGACTTATCGCTTCGCCAAAGAAGATAAAAAGCGGTTCCCGGATATCCTGCAAGCCGGGCAGGATGACAATATTTACTACACCAACAGCTCGCAGCTGCCGGTCGATTATACGGAAGATCCGTTTGAAGCGCTGCTGCTGCAAGACAATCTGCAGTGCAAATATACCGGTGGCACGGTATTGCACCTGTACATGAATGAGCGGCTCAGCTCGCCCGATGCCTGCCGGAATTTCGTGCGCACGGTCACCAGCAATTTCAAACTGCCCTATATCACCGTTACACCAGTATTCAGTATCTGCCCGGTACACGGGTATCTCAACGGCGAGCACGAATACTGCCCGAAATGCGATGATTTAATTTTAGCAACTCACCAACATACAATAGAAAATGAATACACAACAGCAACATGACTTGGTTTTGCAGCAAAACCAGGAGAAACGAAGCAAATGCTTGGTTTACACGCGGGTAATGGGCTACCACCGTCCGGTAGAGAGTTTTAATATCGGAAAGAAAGGGGAACACCGGCAACGTACACACTTCACCGAACGCCGTGCCGACACCCATCTATAGCATTACGCCCTTTACGCTATTGGATTACCCCGGTAAAACAGCTTGCATCCTTTGGTTTGCAGGCTGTAACATGCGCTGCGTGTACTGCTACAACCCCGACATCGTGCTGGGAAAGGGGCGTATGTCCATTGCTAAAGCGCTGGAGTTCCTCCGGTCGCGAAAGGGGTTGTTGCAAGGGGTGGTATTGAGCGGGGGTGAGTGTACGCTGCATCCCGCTATTTTTCCATTGCTGGAAACCGTGAAGGGGTACGGATTTAAAGTGAAAGTCGATACCAACGGCTCAAGGCCGGAAGTGCTGAAGGCACTGATAGCGCAGGAGTTGGTCGATTACATCGCCCTCGATTTCAAAGCGCTGGAACATCGTTACCAAGCGATTACCAAATCGGGGCTGTTTCCTCAATTCGCCGAGAGTTTAGCATTGTTAAACGACTCCAACGTGCCGTTTGAGGTACGCACCACGGTACATAGCGAACTGATAACGCAAAACGACCTCTGCGCGATGGTTGGCGTCCTACAGCAACATGCGTACAGAGGCACCTACTACATCCAGCATTATGTAAACGGCGTGCCGGTGCTTGGCATATTGGGCCGGTCGTTGCGGGACGAAAATCCATCTATATTATCGGCCGGTGATATACAGGTGGTAGAGCGCTGTTGATTTCCCATAACCAACAAAAAACCCCGATGCCTGCACAGGGCGTCGGGGCGGTATATATTTTTGCGACAGACCTTTTATTTACTGAGGTACATCGACTTTTTAGCATACATCTCCCGGAAGAACGGGTCATCGAGGTCCTTGATGAAACGGATGGCTTCGCCGGTGGATTTCATTTCCGGGCCGAGCTGCTTGTCTACATCGGGGAATTTATCGAATGAGAAGATCGGTTCCTTAATAGCGTAGCCTTTGAGTTTTCGCTCGATGGTAAAGTCTTTGAGCTTGTTGGTCCCTAACATCACCTTGGTGGCGATATTGACGTAAGGCACATCGTAGGCCTTGGCGATGAACGGAACTGTACGCGATGCCCGTGGATTGGCTTCAATCACATACACCTTTTCGTCTTTTATGGCGAACTGGATGTTCAGTAGTCCTCGTACATTCAATGCTTTAGCAAGTTTGATGGTGTATTCCTCCATCTTGTCTTTCACGTTTTCGGACAGGCTGAATGGTGGCAATACCGCACTCGAATCTCCGGAGTGGATACCCGCAGGTTCAATATGCTCCATCATACCGATGATGTGCACATCTTCCCCATCGCAAATGGAATCAGATTCCGCTTCCTCAGCCCGGTCGAGAAAATGGTCGATGAGCACCCGGTTGCCGGGCAAGTTGCGCAGCAGCTTCACAACAGCTGTTTCCAATTCGTCATCGTTGATGACGATGCTCATCCGCTCGCCACCGAGTACGTAGCTTGGGCGGACAAGTACCGGATAGCCCACGTTCTTGGCTACTTTGAGCGCCTCTTCCGCACTCTCTGCCACGCCATATTTCGGGTAGGGGATGTCCAGCGATTTGAGCAGGTCGGAGAAGCGCCCGCGATCTTCGGCGAGGTCCATATCATGGAATGACGTGCCGATGATTTTGATGCCATTGGATTCGAGCTGCTCAGCCATCTTGAGGGCGGTTTGGCCGCCTAGCTGCACAATCACTCCTTCGGGTTTTTCAAGCTCGATAATTTCACGTACGTGTTCCCAATAGACTGGCTCGAAATAGAGCTTATCGGCCATATTGAAATCCGTCGATACCGTTTCAGGGTTACAATTGACCATGATTGACTCGTATCCGGCTTCTTTAGCAGCGAGTAGGCCATGTACACAGGAATAATCGAATTCGATGCCCTGACCGATACGATTGGGGCCCGAACCGAGCACAATGATTTTCTTTTTATCAGAGGCTACCGACTCATTTTCCTCTTCGAAGGTGGAATAATAGTAAGGAGTTTGTGCCGGGAACTCGGCAGCGCAGGTATCGACCATCTTGTACACCCTACGGATGCCCAATTCCTTCCGCCTGTTGTAGACGTCGTCTTCAGACACATTGCCGAGTAGCCAGGCGATTTGCACATCCGAGTAGCCCTTTTGCTTGAGCGTGACAAAGAAATCCTTAGGAATGTTATTGAGCTGGTATCGGCGTAATTCAGTTTCCAGTGCGACCAATTCCTGTATTTGGGTGAGGAACCACTTATCGATATTGGTCGCTTTCCGGATGGATTCTAACGGTACACCCAGTTCGAAAGCATCTTTGATATGGAACAGGCGGTCGCTGCTGGGATGCTCGAGGCTATACATGATATCTTCCAGGTTGCGCAATTGCTTGCCGTCGGCACCGAGGCCATGGCGGCCTGTCTCGAGGCTCTGGCATGCTTTCTGCAACGCTTCGACAAATGTACGGCCGATAGCCATGACTTCGCCCACCGATTTCATCTGCAGGCCAAGTTCGCGGTTCGCGCCCTTGAACTTAGCGAAATTCCAACGGGGTACCTTTACGATGACATAGTCTAGTGTGGGTTCGAAATAGGCCGACGTGGTTTTGGTAATCTGGTTTTCGATTTCATCCAGGTTATAACCGATGGCGAGTTTCGAAGCGATCTTGGCAATCGGATACCCCGTGGCCTTAGAAGCCAGTGCAGAGGATCGCGATACCCGGGGGTTGATTTCAATGGCGATGATATCCTCGTTTTCGGGGTTAACGGAAAACTGGACGTTGCAACCCCCGGCAAAGTTGCCGATGGCACGCATCATCATAATGGCCTGATTGCGCATTTCCTGATAGCAACGGTCGCTCAGTGTCATGCCCGGTGCTACGGTAATCGAATCACCGGTATGCACACCCATCGGATCGAAATTCTCAATGGTACAGATGATGATTACATTGTCTGCGCTGTCGCGCAACAACTCCAGTTCGAATTCTTTCCATCCCAGCACGGCCTGTTCTACCAATACTTCATGCGTGGGTGAGGCCTGTAGCCCCCGGCTGAGCGCTGCTTCGAACTCTTCTTTTTTATGGACGAACCCGCCCCCAGTGCCGCCCAATGTATATGACGGCCGGATAACTAATGGAAATCCGATTTGCTGCGCTGCTTCCTTTCCTTCAAGAAAAGAATTGGCAATTTTGGATGTAGCCACGCCTACGCCGATTTCGACCATCAATTTGCGGAATTCCTCCCGGTTCTCCGTTTTTTCGATGGCTGCAACGTCCACGCCGATTACTTGTACATTGTATTTTTCCCAAAGCCCCCGCTCGGAAGCCTCGATACACAGGTTGAGTGCCGTTTGCCCACCCATCGTAGGGAGTACGGCGTCTATCTGCTGATCTTGTAGGATCTGTTCAATGCTTTCGCAAGTGAGCGGCAGCAAGTATACATGGTCAGCAATGACCTTGTCGGTCATGATGGTGGCCGGATTGGAATTGATGATGGATACTTCAATCCCCTCCTCCTTGAGTGAAAGGGCAGCCTGTGATCCCGAATAGTCAAACTCGCAGGCCTGTCCGATAACGATTGGGCCTGAACCGATAATTAGAACCGAATTGATGGAAGTGTTTCTGGGCATTTTTCCGAGCGTTTTGTCGGAGTGCAAAGGTATGTTTTTAAATGGAATAAACGATAGATAATTTTAATAACCTCCATTATCGGGCAGATTCTCGCCTGTGAATACCTGTTTTTAGGTATTTTTTACCCTCGGACATAAAAATATTTTTTGCTAACACCGGAATATCTTACTTTTGGGCGGTTAACTATCAAACAATTGACGTATCAAATAATTAAGACTATGAAAATGAAATTGACTTTATTGGCTGTGTTTGCTGCATTTGCGTTCACGGCATCTGCCCAGAGTGACTACAAGAATTCAATCGGACTCAGGTTAGGGTCCGGTTATTATGACGTGGTGGCTGCTGCGTTCAAAACTTTTATTAGCCAGCCGGCAGCACTGGAGTTTGACCTCGGTGTTCGTCCCTATTCAGTTGCAGGTTTGAAATGGACCAACCTTTCGGTATCGGGAGCTTACCAGCATCACTTCCCCATTGCAGATATAGAAGGATTCAAATGGTTTGTAGGTGGCGGTGTGGTTTTGTCCAACACATTTTCTGATTGGGATGAAAGAAGCGGATTCAATGCGGGTATCTTCCCCACCGGCGGCGTTGATTATAAGTTGAAAAATGCACCGTTTGCATTTTCAGCTGATATCAGGCCGACAATTACAATTGTGAGTGGCTATGATTATTACAACAGCTTTTACGCGAATGGTGGCTTAACAGCCCGTTACGTATTTTAAGAGTAAGCGGTTTTTCCGTTGATGGGTTGCCATTGGTTGAAAAGCCAATGGCAATTTTTTGTCTGGTTAGTCTGTTGTTTCTTAAGTTAATTGCGGTTGCGCGGCTGTTTCGCCGCTCTTTTCGCTTTTGTGCTTAAATCAACGATCGTTGATTACAAATCCACGTCCGTTGACGGCCCGTCCGTGTCCGTTGATGTGCCGTCCTTGTACAGTGCTGGGCGGTCTTCAATCGTTGACGCGCCATTCCCGTGGGGGAAATACAATTCACGTCTATAGATTAGGCGTCCCCATTCGGAGATTTGCTATCAGTGAACATGGAATTACTATCAATGAACGTGGAAATGAAATCTCCGTTCGGCAATCATGCGCCGTCGAACGGGGAAGTCCATCAATGTATACGGAAACGCGTTATCTGTGAGAGACTGCTAACGCTGTTTTTTATTTAATACGGTAATTGTTTCAAAACGTAACTTTATCTAAGTTTGTCGAAATAGCATGAATAATAACAAATTACATTAATTGCCGGGCGTTAGCAGAAGCATTCGACATGTGTAAATGAAAGATAACCAGCCACTCATAAAAATAGCCGTCGTCGGCCCCGAGTCTACCGGCAAATCGACCATTGCGGAGCAACTGGCGCGGCAACTGGATACGGTGTGCGTACCGGAATATGCCCGCGAGTATTGCCGCCACCTTAATCGCGAGTATACCTTGCAGGATGAAATGAACATGTTTTATGGGCAAGTGGCCTTGGAGCGTAGCCTGGTGCCACTCGCGCAAAATAATGTGCTGGTCTGCGATACCATGTTCCTGACCATTAAAATCTGGTGCGACCACCTGTTCGGGCATACACCGGACGAAGTACACGATGCGCTTCTGGCAAACCACTATGACTGCTACCTACTGATGGATATCGACCTGCCCTGGGTGGATGACCCGCTGCGGGATTTTCCAAAACTGCGGGAACATTTCATGGCAGTGTGGCATCGTGAATTGCAAGCGATCAATGCGAACTACCAAGTCATATCCGGATTAGGCACGGATCGATTTCGCAATGCCTGGGAAGCTGTTCGGAACTTCCTATAAAGAAAAAAGTCGCCTGCCGAGGCGACTTTCGTGAACATGTGAAAGGGTAACATTCACTAATACCGGTAATGATCGGGCTTGTAAGGCCCTTCTACCGGCACGCCAATATATTCCGCTTGGTGTGGCTCTAATTCTTCGAGCTCTACGCCGATTTTGGCCAGGTGCAACCGAGCTACCTTCTCGTCGAGGTGCTTTGGCAAGGTGTATACCTTGTTTTCATAGTTTGCCGTGTTGGTCCACAATTCGATTTGTGCCAGCGTTTGGTTGGTGAATGAATTACTCATTACAAAAGAGGGGTGTCCGGTAGCGCATCCCAGGTTAACGAGGCGGCCCTCGGCCAACAGGATGACGTCTTTTCCATCAATGGTGTATTTGTCAACCTGTGGCTTTATTTCCACTTTGGTGTCTCCGTAGTTGTCGTTAAGCCAGGCTACATCGATCTCGTTGTCGAAATGACCGATGTTGCATACCACGGCTTTGTCTTTCATGGCTTTGAAATGCTCACCGCGGACGATATCGCGGTTGCCTGTGGTGGTCACCACAATGTCCGCTTCTTTAACGGCATTGGCAAATTTCTTAACTTCGTAACCTTCCATGGCAGCCTGCAAGGCACATATCGGATCGATTTCAGTAACGATAACACGTACGCCAGCACTGCTCAACGATTCGGCAGAACCTTTTCCTACGTCGCCGTACCCAGCCACTACGGCAACCTTGCCGGCCAGCATCAAATCGGTGGCTCTGCGGATGGCGTCGACGAGCGACTCGCGGCAGCCGTATTTGTTGTCGAATTTGGACTTGGTCACCGAATCGTTTACGTTGATGGCCGGCAGGTGTAACGTGCCGTTCTTCATCCGCTCATAAAGCCGGTGTACGCCGGTGGTGGTTTCTTCCGAAAGGCCTTTGATGCCGCTGATCAATTCGGGATATTTATCAAAGACCATGTTGGTGAGATCGCCCCCATCATCCAGTATCATGTTGAGCGGCTGGCGGTCTTCACCGAAGAATAACGTCTGTTCGATACACCAGTTGAATTCGTCTTCGGTCATGCCCTTCCATGCGTATACCGGAATACCGGCAGCAGCAATGGCAGCGGCGGCGTGGTCTTGCGTAGAGAAAATGTTGCAGGACGACCAACTCACTTCCGCGCCCAGTTCGATAAGGGTTTCGATAAGTACGGCGGTTTGGATGGTCATGTGCAGACAGCCTGCAATACGGGCCCCAGCCAGTGGCTTGGTAGCACCGAACTCCTCGCGGAGTGCCATCAAACCCGGCATTTCGGCCTCGGCCAGCTCAATTTCTTTTCGGCCCCAGGCCGCAAGGGTGATATCTTTTACCTTATAAGGCACATACGTGGTGTCTATCGATGACATAATGTACTGTTTTGTGAACTGCAAAAGTATTGGTTTTGGCGGTTATATTCAAACTTAGTTTATAGCTTGCAGCTAAAAATTGACAATGAATTGAAATTGGCGATTTGCTTTCCGCCTGTTAGCATGGTATCTTTGCGAACATATTTTTAAGTGAACACTAACAGAAAGGACTAAGCGATGTATCCAGAATACTTAGTAGCGCCGATGCGCAATGAGCTTACCAGCGTAGGTTTCGAGGAATTGAAGACACCTGAAGAGGTGGATGCGGCCATCAAACAAGAAGGGACCGTGTTCGTGGTGGTTAACTCCGTTTGTGGTTGTGCGGCCGCCAATGCGCGCCCTGCCGCGATATCAGCTATCAAAAACGAGAAACATCCCGACAAAACGGTTACCGTGTTTGCCGGTATGGAGAAAGACGCCGTAGATAAAGCGCGTGCTTACATGTTGCCCTACCCGCCATCATCGCCTGCCATGGCGTTGTTTAAAGACGGCAAGTTGGTTCACATGATAGAGCGCCACCAAATCGAAGGGCGCCCGGCACAAATGATTGCAGACAACTTGGTGGCTGCTTTTGACGAGTATTGTTAAATAAAGCCGACACTTACGACGCAGCGCACCCGCTGAATTAAAAAAGGTGTTCCGATTTGCGGAACACCTTTTTTTGGTTATTTATAAACGTTGTTTAGTAATCGATTGGTATTCTCAGTTCGACACGGCTGCCGCGTTGCGGTACACCGACAATGTGGATAATGCCGCGTTCCGAATTGGCGAGTGCGTTTTCCACGTCATCAGCGCTGTTAACCGGCTGGCCGTTAATGTGGGTGATAACCAGCCCGCGCTGTACATTGAAATAGTCAAACAGTCCTTCGCGGTGAACCTGGGTGACTACTACACCCGAAGAGATACCTAGTTCTTTCTTCTTCGCATCATCTGCCGGAACAAAACCAGCGCCTAATTTATTGTAGATTTCCGTGGCGCTCCGCTTAGCTTTGCTATCCGATTCGCTGTCTCGTTCCGCCGCACGCGTATCTTCTTTTAGGGTAACCGTTACATCCCGTTCCTTACCATCGCGCTTGTAGGTGAGTTTTACTTTATCGCCCGGACGCAACCGGTAGATCCGTTCCTGTAAATCTGAAGACGAGGTAATGATGCGCCCGTCAAGCTTGGTAACGATATCTCCTTCCTTGAGGCCGGCCTCCTTGGCTGCGCCATCCGATACAACGTCGATGACATACAATCCGTTCACCTCGCTGATTTCCAGCTCTTTTGCTGCAGCGGGATTGAGTTCGCGGAACGTAATACCGATCAAGCCACGCTTTACACGGCCGAATTTGATGAAGTCGTCCGAAATTTTCTTAACCAGGTTAACGGGTACCGCAAAACCGTAACCCGCGTAAGTGCCTGTGGGGGTCATGATATTGGAGTTGATGCCAATTAACTCGCCGGCTGCGTTGACCAGGGGACCACCGCTATTTCCCTTGTTAATAACGGCGTCTGTCTGTATAAATGATTCTACGGCCGTATTAACGATAGGTTGATCGTCCGATTGCGGATAGCCCCCGCGCTGTTGGTACTCCCGCTGCTGCAGCTCGCGGGCGATGATTCCCGTTGATCGGCCGGTCGCGCTCACGATTCCCGCCGTTACCGTAGATTCCAGCCCCAACGGATAACCCACTGCTAACACCCATTCACCGATACGAACCTCGTCCGAATCACCGAACCTCACAAAAGGAAGACCTTTCTCGTTGATCTTGATCAGCGCCAGATCGGTGTTGGGATCGCGGCCGATGATTTTGGCTTCGACCACGCGTTTGTCTGTCAGCTGTACCTCTATTTTATTGGCGTCTTCCACTACGTGGTTGTTCGTAACGATATAGCCATCCTGCGAGATAATAACGCCCGACCCGGTGGCTTGGGCCGGCGGTTGAGACCGCTGTTGCCGTTGGCGCGGCATGCCGAAAAATTCTTCGAATAAATCCATCGGTGCCGCTCCTCTGCTCCGGGAGCGGCCAGGGTAGGTTGTGGTGATGTGAACTACCGCCGGCGCTACCATCGCCGCGGCCTGTGTAAAGTCCGGGTTTCCTGTGGAGGATACCACATCCGGAACCGGATTGCTGGCATAATGCAGTTCCTGCCGTTCTTCAAATGACATTTTGCTTTCCTGCCTGTTTTCAAACAGTTTATAACCGCCCACAGCAATCAAGCCCCCTATAAGCGCGGTCAATAATGTTAATCCTAATTTTTTCATTCGTATCCTAATTTATTGAATAATAATACAACTTGTTTTTTCAAGCGCATCAAACCCGCAATTCCATCGTTTTTCCGAAAGTCGCTGACAGGGCAGGTTTCATGATATTCCAATCGTTATAAGTCGAAAAATGCTACGCTTGCAAAAAGATATTCAAATGTAATACCATTTAGATGGCTAAAGCAAATGGAAAGCCGTACTTTTCTGTTAAATAATGTTAAAGCAAGTCAGCGAAGGGCTATGTAGTCCGTGATGAATTATTGAACGGATATACCTACCTTTGACCCGTTAACGGGAGTTCATGGCAACATATACGTTTTATAAGTATCAGGGTGCAGGTAATGATTTTATCGTCATCGATAATCGTAACAAGCTGTTTAACAAGGAAAACCACGAATTGGTGCGCCGCTTATGTGACCGGCGGTTTGGTATAGGCGCAGATGGGTTGATGTTGCTGCAAGGTGTGGATGGTTATGATTTCGAGATGGTATATTTCAATGCAGATGGCCGGGAAGGGAGCATGTGCGGAAACGGGGGACGCTGTATCGTCGCGTTTGCCAGAGACAAGGGAATAATTGGCAAAACGACCGACTTTTTGGCAGTGGACGGGCACCATTACGCCGAGATTGACGAGCAACAGGACTGCGTGAGCCTGCAGATGATCGATGTCGACACGATCGGGCGTGATGGCGATGCTTACGTACTTGACACCGGGTCGCCGCACTATGTTGTATTGGTGGAGGGACTGGTGTCTTTTCCTGTAGTGGCTGAAGGACGGCGGGTGCGCAATAGCGCTCCTTATTACGAGGCGGGCATCAACGTGAATTTTGTGGAGCCGGAGGCAGCGGGGTATTACGTACGGACGTACGAGCGCGGCGTGGAAGATGAGACCTTGGCATGCGGTACAGGAGCCACGGCCGTGGCCATCGCGATGGCTGAACGCGAAGGAAAGAACGGTTCATTGGCTATTCCCATCCGGGTGGCCGGCGGAAATTTAACCATTCGCTTTTTAAAAGATGGGAGCCATTTCAAAGACGTGTTTCTGGACGGTCCGGCTAAATTTGTATTTAAAGGTGAAATTACGCTGTAATCAATGACATTGCTGCGCTTCATAGGCTATTTCCATGCGTTCTCTTTGGTTGTTGCCGGTATCGCTGTTGCGCTACCTTTCCTGTTCGATGACACGCCTGTGTTGAGCCCTCATTTCTGGTTGCTTTTCGCGGTGGTGTTTGCAACCACGTTGTTGGCCTATGTGGTGAGCGATATAGGCATTCGAAGCGGGGGCGATGTGTCCATTTTAAGCATAATTGGGGGGCTTTTTATTAAGCTATTGTTCTGTTTGGCGGTAGTAGCGGTATTAATAATAAAATATCCTGATAATAAGATGCTTACGGCACTTAATTTTTTTTCGCTATATTTCTTGTTTGCAGTCTTTGAAGTTACCTGTTTGTTACGTAACTTGCGCGACCAAAATCAGACGTAAAAAATTGGGAATAGATGGATTTTAGGCACTTTTTCGACTCAAAAAAAATCAGCTTCATTGCGATTTTCGCCGTTTTTACAACCTTTTCCGTTGCACAAACTGCCGATTCCACCACTACCGCCACCGTTTCAATAAACCATGAGGTGCATGGTGAAGAAGAATTTAAGCCCACCGAAGTGATTATGGAGCACATTGGTGACGCGCATGATTGGCACCTTTGGGGGCATACCTCCCTGCCGCTTCCGGTGATCCTTTACACCGACAAGGGGTTTGAATTTTTTCTATCTTCCAAGTTTCATCATGGTGAGCACGATTACCAGGGGAAACACTATACCTATCGGTTGGTGGATAAAAAGAAGATACAGGCGGTGGGGCCAGACGGCGCTATCGATGAGGCGGCGTCGAAAAAGGTATGGGATTTTTCTATCACCAAGAATGTAGCGGCCATATTCCTGTCGGTATTTTTGTTGGTGTTGATTTTTTCTTCGGTAGCCCGGGCTTACAAAAAACGGGAAGGAAAAGCGCCCAAAGGATTTCAGTCGTTTATCGAACCCATTATTCTTTTCGTCCGCGACGACATTGCGCGACCTAATATCGGACATAAGTATGCGCGTTTCATGCCATTGTTGTTAACGATTTTCTTTTTTATCTGGTTTAACAATTTATTAGGGCTGATACCGATTTTTCCCGGAGCAGCCAATGTCACCGGTAATATCGCCGTAACGTTTGTATTGGCATTTATCGTATTGATTGTGGTGAATATCAATGGTAATAGGCATTACTGGAAACACATCCTCAAGCCTGACGTGCCCTGGTGGCTCTACCCTATTATGATTCCGGTAGAATTGGTGGGTGTTATCTCGAAACCCTTTGCACTGATGATTCGTTTGTTTGCAAACATCACCGCCGGACACATTATTATTTTAAGTCTGATTTCATTGATTTTTGTGTTCAAATCCTTGGCCATTGCACCGGTTTCAGTAGCGTTCGTGCTATTTATGAACGTGTTGGAATTGCTTGTTGCAGCTTTGCAGGCCTTTATATTTACGTTGCTCACGGCTTTGTTTATTGGCATGGCTGTAGAGGAACACCATTAATGCGTTTAACACTATAATATAAATATACATTAAATTCAATTTGTTATGGTAGGTTCAATTGCGGCAATTGGTGCCGGATTAGCAGTGATAGGTGCCGGACTCGGCATCGGCCAGGTTGGTGGTAAGGCAATGGAAGGTATTGCTCGTCAGCCTGAGGCTGCTTCTAAAATTCAGACCGCGATGATCATCGCAGCGGCCCTCATCGAAGGTGTGGCCCTGTTTGCAGTCGTGGTATCTTTGATGGGATTAAATTAATCCACAAAGCGTACTGAATAGAAGGCCGGGCAACCGACGGTTGGTCCGATGTCCGGCCTTCATTTATACAGCATTAAATTAGTATCGTATATGAGTTTTGATATTGGTAATCCGAGTTACGGATTGGTTTTCTGGACGTTAGTGGCGTTCATTCTGCTTTTGCTCCTGTTGCGGAAATTTGCGTGGAAGCCTATCATGGAGGCCATCGGTGAACGGGAAAAATCCATCGAGGGAGCACTGGCGTCGGCCGAGAAGGCCAAAGAGGAAATGGCGCGTCTCACCAACGAAAATGAGCAATTGCTCAAAGTTGCCCGGGCTGAACGGGATGTTATACTGAAAGAAGCAAAGGAATTGAAAGATCAATTGGTGGCTGATGCGAAGGTACTTGCCCAAGCAGAAGGTGCCAAACTCATCGAACAGGCACGGAAAGAAATTGACGACCAGAAGAAGCAAGCGTTGGCAGAAGTGAAAAGCCAGGTGTCGTCCCTGTCGTTAGCCATTGCCCGAAAGGTATTGGAGAAAGAATTTGAAAACGAACAACGGCAGGAAGCGCTGGTAGCTGAACTGCTGAAGGACGTGAAGTTGAATTAACTCATTTGAGGTAGACAACAGAACGATATGTCGGAGTTTAAAGTTGCGTCGCGGTATGCCAAGTCCCTTATCGACCTGGCGCAGGAGCAGGGAAACCTGGAAACGGTTAAGCAGGACATGGAACAGTTTGTAGCAACGCTCCGTGCCAACAGCGAACTACAGGCCGTACTGAAGAACCCCATCATGAAGCAGGACAAAAAGCGGAATATACTCGATGCGTTGTTTGGTGGTAAGATCCACCCATCCATCGTTGCTTTTTTCCATATCATGGTCCGGAAGGGGCGGGCAGGCATCTTGTATGCAACGGCGCGCGAGTTCATCCGTGAATATAATGAGGTAAAAGGCATCGTTCATGCTACCGTGGTATCGGCTACCAAGCTTTCCGCGAAAAACCTGGACGGTTTGCAAAAGGCAATCGCAGGTGAGATTAAAGCAGAGGTCGTATTGCGGAATACAGTTGACCCGACGTTGATTGGTGGGTTTGTTGTTAACGTGGGCGACAAACAGATCGATGCCAGTATTAACGGCAAGTTGAACAAACTGAAGCGTCATTTTGAAACGCAAGTAGTTAATTGAGCAAAACATAGTTAGCGCCTGGAGCAGAAGGCAAACGGCAAGTAACAAAATAATAAAAGAAACCCCTAATACAAATAAGATGATAGAGGTAAGACCCGATGAAGTATCGGCAATTTTGAGAGAACAATTGTCGAGTTTCAAATCAGAAGCCGAACTTGAGGAAATTGGTACCGTACTGCAGATCGGCGACGGTATTGCACGAATCTACGGCTTAACGAAAGTCCAGTCCGGTGAATTGGTGGAATTCGATAATGGATTGCAAGGAATTGTACTGAATCTGGAGGAAGATAACGTGGGTGTGGTGTTGCTTGGGAAATCCGATGAGATCAAGGAAGGCGATACCATCAGGCGTACCCGCCGGATTGCCTCTATCAAGGTAGGCGAGGGCATGTTGGGTCGTGTGGTAAATACGTTGGGCGAACCCATCGATGGCAAAGGTCCTATCGTGGGTGAAACCTATGAGATGCCGATAGAACGCAAGGCGCCCGGTGTTATCTACCGCCAGCCGGTAAATGAACCGCTTCAGACAGGTATCAAGGCCATCGATGCGATGATTCCCATTGGCCGTGGTCAGCGGGAACTGGTCATCGGCGACCGCCAAACAGGGAAGACCGCCGTATGTATCGATACGATCATTAACCAAAAGGAATTTTACGATGCCGGTGAACCGGTATTCTGTATTTATGTGGCCGTTGGGCAAAAGAACTCAACGGTTGCCAACATTGTCCGTACCCTGGAAGAGAGCGGAGCGATGCCTTACACCGTTGTCGTGGCTGCTTCTGCTGCTGACCCTGCACCGATGCAGTTTTATGCACCCATGGCGGGAGCGGCTATCGGTGAATTCTTCCGCGACACGGGTCGGCCGGCACTGATTATTTACGACGATTTGTCCAAACAGGCTGTGGCATACCGCGAAGTATCACTCTTATTGCGCCGCCCACCGGGCCGCGAGGCGTACCCTGGTGACGTGTTTTACCTGCATAGCCGCTTGTTGGAGCGTGCAGCCAAGATTAACAGTTCGGATGCCATCGCTCAAAACATGAATGACCTGCCCGATTCCATAAAAGGGCTGGTCAAAGGCGGAGGCTCGTTGACGGCATTGCCGATTATTGAAACACAGGCGGGCGACGTATCGGCTTATATTCCGACGAACGTTATCTCCATTACCGATGGCCAGATATTTTTGGAATCCAACCTATTTAATGCAGGGGTACGGCCGGCCATCAACGTGGGGATATCCGTGTCACGCGTGGGCGGTAATGCGCAAATCAAATCGATGAAAAAGGTGGCGGGTACGTTGAAACTCGACCAGGCGCAGTACCGTGAACTGGAGGCGTTCTCCAAGTTCGGTTCCGACCTTGATGCGGCTACCAAAGCGGTGCTCGATAAAGGGGTGCGTAACGTGGAAATCCTGAAGCAGGGGCAGTTTGCTCCGGTGCCGGTAGAGAAGCAGGTCGCCATTATCTATGCCGGTGTACGGGGACTATTCCGTAGTGTACCGGTAGGCAAAGTAAAGGAATTTGAAGCAGAATACCTGCAGCAGTTGGAGCAACGCCACCCCGAGGTGTTGAAAGCACTGAAAGAAGGAAAATTCAACGATGAACTCACAGGCGTACTGGAAAAGGTCGCGAAGGAGTTAGCGGATAAGTATTAGCATGGCAAATTTAAAAGAGGTAAGGAACCGGATTACGTCGGTCACTTCTACGCAGCAGATTACAAAAGCGATGAAGATGGTCTCGGCGGCCAAACTCAAACGGGCTACGAATGCAATCGTTCAGCTGCGCCCTTATGCGGAAAAGCTCCGGGAAATTCTGGCCAATGTTTCCGCCAGTGTGGAAAGCGGCGCATCGCCCTACACGGTAGATCGTAAGCCAAGTAATGTGCTCGTTGTTGTCATTGCCTCCAACCGTGGATTGGCCGGTGCGTTTAACACCAATGTTATAAAAACAGCCAATCAACTGATAGCCGAACGGTATAGTGAGCAGCTGCGCGCGGGGAATGTTCATATTATTGGCATTGGGAAGCGTGCGCAGGACTATTACCTGAAACGTAATTATCAGGTAGTGGGCAACCATAATGATTTGTTTCTCGAACTTAATTTCGAAAATACATCCAAAATTACCGAGGTGATTATGGAAGGTTTTGCCAGTGGCGAATACGATCGGGTAGAGTTGGTGTATAATCGTTTCAAGAATGCGGCTGTACAGATACTGACCACGGAACAATTACTTCCTTTATTGCCTGCGAATGAAGAGGCTGGCGCTTCGGAAATCGAGGTCGACTATATCATCGAGCCTTCCAAGGAGAAAATTGTTGAAGAGTTGATTCCCAAAGCTATTCGCGTGCAGCTGTATAAAGCGGTATTGGACTCACACGCCTCTGAACACGGTGCACGGATGACAGCCATGGATAAGGCTACTGATAATGCCGGTGAGTTACTCAAATCGTTGAAGCTATCTTACAATCAGGCACGCCAGGCTGCAATTACCACCGAACTCACGGAGATTGTAAGTGGTGCCGCAGCACTATCCAATGGTTAGGTAGCTAGGATATGGATTGCGTACAAAAAAGGACATTTTATTGTCCTTTTTTGCTTGTCGGTGTTTAAACACGCCTAAAATACCCACAATTGGGTATATATTATCGAAAACAAATCCACTATATTTGTGTTGTTTTTGTCGTAAGATGCGATACCTTGCTTTGGCAAGGTTATTGAGCATTAGGAATCGCGGCGTGTGCGGAGATTAGGGTTATTGATCGATTACTATTTTTGTTGTAGCAAACGTAGGGCGAACCTGGTTGAAAGCATAACAGGTGGAGGGGGCTACATTATCCGGCTTACATGAAAGAACTTATACTTCGCTTCAAAACGGTACCTCGTTGGGCAATACTATTGTTGGATTTGTTGATACTGACGTGGTCGTTTTCGCTATCGTACTTTATAGCCAAGCAATTTAATTTCCACGACATTGTACGTGGCCACTTCTTTATCTATACCGCAATGTATAGCGGTATCGCCTTGCCGGTCTTTTTCTTAATGCGGATACATACAGGCTTGATCAGGTACTCGGATACGCGGGATATGTTGAAGATATTTTCCGCCATGCTGTTTACGTCTGCGGCTTACGTGATGGTGGTTTATTTGATTCTCGGACCCCTCCTGGATATTAGTGATGCCCAACTGGGTCTGGTCATGCTCATCAATTTTTTCATTGCGACCTCATTGCTTATTATGCTACGGATTACCGTGAAAAGCATTTATTTTATGCTGATGCGGAAGGCGCAGGACGTGGATACGGTGCGGGTCTTGATTTACGGGGCCGATCAAAATGCGGTGATGGCAAAACAGGCATTGGAGAACAGCACGGAGTCGAAATTTATTATCATAGGCTTCATTGACACTAACCGCAGTAAGTTGAATAGCTATATTGAACGGAAGCGGGTTTATCATGTCAAGGACCTTCCGGCGCTAAAAGATCGGTATGCAATCGATCAGATGATTTTTGTAAAGGATCATTTGGGAAGCAGGGATAAAAAAGTCATCGTGGAGCGTTGCTTGCGGCTTGGTATCAAGGTGTTGACCGTTCCTCCCGCTTCGGAGTGGGTTTCCGGAAGGCTGCGATTGCAACAGATTAAGAATCTTCGTATCGAGGATTTGCTGCAGCGTGCGCCAATTAAGATTAACAACGATAAGATATGTGATGACCTTTGCGGTAAACGTATTTTGATTACGGGGGCTGCGGGTTCCATCGGCTCGGAGATTGTCCGTCAGGTTTTGCGGTATGAGCCCCAGATGCTTGTGCTTTGCGACCAGGCAGAGTCACCCATGCACGAAATCCAGTTGGAGATTGAGGAGAAATTTCCGAGCAGCAACGTGGTGGTTGCGATCGCAGATATCCGGAATCTGGAGCGGATGCATCAGATTTTCAATGACTACAGGCCAGAATTGGTTTATCATGCGGCGGCGTATAAACACGTGCCAATGATGGAGCGGAATCCAGGGGAAGCGGTAAGCACCAATGTTGGTGGTACCAAAAACATCGCTGATTTGTCCATCCTCTTTGGGGTGAAGAAATTTGTGATGATATCTACGGATAAAGCCGTAAATCCGACCAACGTGATGGGAGCATCTAAGCGCATTGCCGAAATTTATACCCAAAGCCTTGACGGTCAGCAATCCTTGCAGTTTGTTGACGCCGCATCAGGACGGAGTTCGACGGTAAAGGGCACCCGCTTTATTACCACCCGTTTTGGGAATGTGCTCGGATCAAACGGATCCGTCATTCCCCGTTTCAGGGCACAGATTGAAAAAGGCGGGCCATTGACGGTTACGCATCCCGAGATCACACGGTATTTCATGACCATACCTGAAGCTGTGCAGCTGGTGTTGGAGGCCGGTACGATGGGGAAAGGTGGTGAAATTTACGTGTTCGACATGGGTAAGCCGGTCAAAATTGTTGATTTAGCCAGAAAGATGATCCAGCTTGCCGGCTTGAAACCCGACAAAGATGTTGAAATTATCTATACGGGTTTGAGAAGCGGGGAGAAGCTGTATGAAGAATTGCTGAACGATGGTGAAAAGGTGTTGCCCACGCATCACGACAAGATTCATATTGCGCGTGTTAACGCGGTTGAATACGAGTATGCGAAACGCAGTATTTATGAGCTTGTTGCATTGAATGAGCGGAAGAACAGCAGTGGTGTTGTACGGAAGATGAAAGAGATCGTTCCGGAGTTTGTCAGTAAGAACTCTCCTTTCGAAGCGTTGGATTCGGTAAATTAGGGACTGGGATTAAGTTCTCGAAATCACCACCTGATTAGCGCGCTTGCCCACGTAAATCCTGAACCGAAAGCAGCAAGGCAGACCAGGTCGCCCGATTTGATTTTTCCTGCCTCCCATGCCTCACAAAGGGCAATGGGGATAGATGCAGCAGTGGTATTTCCGTATTTTTGAATGTTATTGAAGACCCTACTGTCTGGCAATCCCAATAATTTCTGTACATATTGACTAATCCGTAAATTAGCTTGGTGGGGTATCAGTAGGTCGATGGCTGACTCGGAGAGCCCATTGGCGTTGAGTGCTTCCTTAATCACTTCTGGAAATTTGATAACGGCCTTCTTAAATACCGCAGGTCCATCCATGTATGGCAGGGCGGCGCCACTTTCCAATTGGTCGGTTGTAAGGAAGAGTCCTCCAAGCTCTTGCTCAGGGAAATCAGGCGCATCTTGCAGCCATTTATTCGCGTGTGCGCCGGGGTAGTACATGGCTAACAATTCAGCGTCGGCGCCATCGCTATGGAGGTGCGTGCTGAGGATGCCTTTTCCTGCCTCTTCGGTGGGTTGAAGTACCACGGCCCCGGCACCGTCACCGAAAATGACCGACACGTTGCGGCTCCGGGTTTCGAAGTCCATGGCGAATGAATGTTTCTCGCTACCCACCACGAGGATATTTTTGTACATACCTGTTTTGATAAACTGGTCGGCCACGGATAAGGCGTACACGAATCCGGAACACTGATTACGGATGTCGAGCGCTCCGACCTCGCCCATACCCATTTCTCGTTGTAACAACACCCCGCAGCCGGGGAAGTAATAATCGGGGCTCAAAGTGGCAAAAATGATAAAATCGATATCCTGTGTGGTTGTGCCAGCCCGCTCTATGGCTACTTTAGCCGCTTCTACGGCCATGGTGGTCGTGGTTTCCCCATTGCGGTCGGCAAAGCGACGTTCCTGTATGCCGGTCCGCTCCGTTATCCATTCGTCGCTCGTTTCCATGAAGCGGGTCAGGTCGTCATTGGTGTAAACATTCTCGGGAACGTAAAAGCCGATACCTGCTATCTTCGATCGATTCATATGCGTCTGTCTAAAACGGGGTTCATTGATACAATTGTACGGAATTTTTATAAAAAGACGTAACTTTGCAGTTATGACTGTCGAAACACAGGAAGAAACCTTTACGCTCGATCAAATATTGGCTGCCGTGACCCCTGGTCACCGTTTAATTCTATGGAATGATGAGACCAATACCTTTGACCATGTTATCAATTGTTTGATTAAGCATCTCCAATATACCGAAACGGAGGCCGAAGACATCGCGTGGAAAGTCCATAGCGAAGGGAAGTGCACGGTGTTGGAAGGAAGTTACACCGAAGTCGAAGTGTATCGGAAAATACTTAAATCTGAAGGCCTCACGGTAAGCGTAGAGTAACGCTCAGCACTAAGGTAACAATGTACGCGAAGCAGCACCCAAGCTGTAATAAAGCGGTTACTATCGATAGCAGATTCTAATAAAAGCACAATCTTTGCGGCCGATATTCAGATACTATAATTAATAAAGACAAACAGATGAATGCTTCACGCAAGATGAGGGAGATTAGCTATATTGTTTTACTACTGGTTTTTACATGGCCGGTTGCCGTTTTCTCGCAACAGACAGGCGGTACGATATCGGCGGTGGTGATTGATGAACTGTCGAAGGAGCCCGTTGGTTTTGCGAGTGCCGCGTTGCTCACGCAGGCATCTAAATCGTATGTGAATGGCATGCAAACGGTGGACGACGGTAAAATCCTGTTTACTGATGTTGCGCCCGGCATCTACGCCATCCGGATTACTTATGTTGGCTATGAGAACTATTTGAAGGAACAGATCACTGTGGAAGCCGGCCAACACGTTGAGTTGGGAAATATCTTGTTGAAAGCTTCGGGGGAGTTGTTGGAAGAAGTTATCGTGGAAGGAACGCCGCCCCCGATGCAACTGGGTATAGACCGTAAGATATTCAATGTGGCCCAGAGTACCATCAGTGTGGGGGGCAATGCTTCCGATTTACTATCCAATGTGCCTTCGTTGCAGGTAGACATGGATGGTAGCGTAAGTCTACGGGGGTCCAGTAGTGTCCGGATTTTGATTAACGGAAGGGAGTCGTCATTGGGAGGCGGTGATATTACGCAGGTACTTCAGGCGATGCCGGCCAATATGATTGAGCGGGTAGAAGTCATTACGAACCCGTCGTCCAAATTTGATGCCGAGGGGCAGTCGGGGATCGTGAATATCGTTTTGAAGAAAGACACCAGGATCGGGCTGAACGGGTCGGTCAACGCATCTGCAGGTTCATATAATAATTACAACGCCGGTCTTAACCTTAATTTCCGTGGGGACAAGTTAAATTATTATGGTGGCTATCACTTTAACAGGCGCAACAGTGTAGGTGATGGATTCAACAGTACCCGTCAATATTCTACCGAGAGTTTAACGGAAAACCAGAGCGGCAGCAATCGTCTGGGATTGAATCACAGCATTCGTTTGGGTACCGATTATTACATTACGGATAAGACATTGATTGGTTTATCCGGTGATATCAGCCTACGTGGTAACGACCGGAATGAAGATATGTTTTATTCCTATCTTAACCATCCTCAGCTCACGGGTACCAGCGACCGAACCTCACGGCAGGATGAAGACGACATCGGTTTTGATCTGGATCTGGAATTTGAGCACAAGTTTGCGCGGGAGGGCGAATTACTCTCGGCAAGCTTCGATTATGGTAGTGACCGGGAAGAGGGGGTGAACAGGTTCGATCAGATTTTTACCGATATTGATATGCCATTGGATCGCCGGGTGAACGACACACGGGAGGCCGGGAAGAGCATACGGGCACATATAGACTATGTGCGGCCGCTTGGAGAAGACAGCAAGTTTGAGGCGGGTTACCGTACATCTATCCGCCGGGCTGATGAAGAACAGCGGTCGAGATATTTTGACGTGGTACAGAACACATTTGTACCTGATTATGATCTGACCAATGACTTCGAGATGGAAAATACGGTTCATGCGGTATATGCTAATTTCCAAAACAAAATAACGGATCGGCTAGGCTTCCAGCTTGGCTTGCGTGCCGAACAAGCTTATTTAAATACGGAGTACACATCATTTGACCCCGAAATTCCCCCGGCCGATCGCAGTGCCTCCGGCAGGCTTGACTATTTCCGTGTTTATCCGAGTATTTTCCTCACACAGGAATTTGGAAATGAAAATCAGGTGCAGGCGAGTTATACCAGACGCGTAAGAAGGCCCCGGGGCTGGCAGGTAAACCCGTTTGTGGATGTTTCCGATCCGATGAATATCAGTCAGGGGAACCCGAACTTAATGCCCGAAGATATCCATTCGTTTGAACTGAGTTATGCTAAATTCTGGGAAGACATCACGTTGACTTCTTCGGCTTATTTCCGTCGGGTAAACGATGTAGTACAGCCTATCATTACGGAGGTAGCAGGGATGGATGGTGTCACATTTTCGCAATGGGACAATATCAGTCGCAATGAATCATCCGGACTGGAGCTGATATCGGCCATCACTTTCACCAAGGATATCGACGTGATGGCGAATGCGAACTTATATTACAGTAAATTTTACGGAAGTGAGCAGCATCAGATAGCACCTACCGATGGTCTCAACTGGAATGCCAACCTGACCGCAAATTACCGCATCATGCCGTCGCTTTCGGCCCAGGCGCGCGGAGAGTACCGTGCTCCGCAGGTAATGGCCCAGGGGCGCGGAATCGAACAATTTGTTGTCGATGCCGGCGTACGTTGGGACGTGTTGGACCGAAAAGGAAGTATCATGTTTAACGTACGCGACCTGCTTAACCAACGTCGTTGGGGTGGATACACGCAAACCAATGAGTTTTACCGGTATTTTGAAAGTCGATGGATGCGGCGGATGTTTATGCTGTCCTTTACTTACCGGTTTGGAAAACAAGATTTCGAGAACCGTAGGGAACGACAAAATAGAGGAATGGGGGAAGAAGACTTCGAGGCCGGTGGTGGCGGTGTTGAAGGGTTTTAAGTAAAAACGTGAAAGCGTACGCGGTTCAGAATAATACTTTCAATTCGGCCAACATTCGGATACTTTCTTTCACATCGGGGGGCAACTCCGCATCATGAGGATTGAAGTAAATGGCATCCATACCCACGTTTTGGGCGCCTCTTACATCTGCATCCAGGCTATCGCCAATCATGACGCTGTTTGTTATTGAGGTATTCGCATTGCCGACTGCGTGATGAAAGATTTGCGGATGGGGTTTATGGAAGCCTACCTTTTCGGATATGACAACTGTCTTAAAATACTTTTTCAGGTCGCACGTGGTGATTTTAGTTTCAGACGCGTCGCCAAATCCATTGGAAATGAGGTGCAACGTGTATTTTTCCTTCAGGTAGGCCAGTGTTTCATGCGCATGGGGGAAGAGGTTGGTTTTCTGCGGACATAACCGAAGGTAGTCCTCTTCAAAAGCGGAGGGGAACCATTTTGGGTCAACGCCAAATTCACGGAACGTATCTGCAAACCGAGCCACACGGAGTTCTGCTTTGGTAATTTTGCCGTGATGGTAGAGGGCCCATAAGCGATGATTATTGCGGTTATATGTATTGATAAATAACGTAGCGGATTCGATTCCCAGTTTATGGAAGCGATAGTTGTCAAACAATTCCATTAAGGTCTCCGCAGCATTTTTCTCGAAGTCCCAGATGGTGTGATCTAAATCGAAAAAAATATCTGTTTTGCCTCCGTACCGCATCGGGCAAAGATAGGTAAGAGTTTCCTAATATTGTCATAATGTAGTTTGTCGTTTGTAACTAACCGAAGTAAATCGATACTTTTGTAGTTGCTTTTCAGGAGTTTGCTATGCGGAAGCCTTTGGTGCTATTTTATTTCCTTGTTTTTTATGCTACGGCACAGCTGGTATGGTGGGGTGTGTTGCTTATTGAATCCCAACCCCACCGCAAGGTGATGATCATTGGTGAAGGTATATTTTTTATGCTGATTTTCGTGGTAGGAGCACTAAAACTGAAAAAGGCATTCGTGCGCGAGCATAAAATTCAGCAACAGCAGCAAAACTTTTTGCTAGCGGTAACGCACGAACTTAAGTCGCCGCTTGCTTCTATCAAACTGGCTATCCAGACCATTCTGAAGCGAAGTCTCAGCGAAGAACAGCGTAATCAGTTCCTTTCCAACTCACTGAAAGATATCGAGCGGTTGGATGATTTAGTGGGCAACGTTTTGATTGCCACGAAACTGGAGAATCTACGTTATAATTTCCCTAAAGAAGACATTAACCTAAGCGAATTGGTAAAAAATGTTGCCGGGCGTTTACAGATTCATTCCTGTACCACGCAGGTTATCAAAACCGAACTCGAAGCCGGGTTGCAAATCGACGGCGACCGATTTGCCATTACCAATGTGGTGACCAACTTGATCGAGAACGCTGTGAAATATTCGCCACCATGTGCACACGTGTTAGTGAAGCTTACACAGGAAAACGGCAGTGTTATATTCAGCGTAGCTGACCACGGCATCGGTATTGCGGACAATGAAAAGAAGTTGATTTTCAATAAGTTTTACCGGGTAGGGAGTGAAGATACCCGAAAAACCAAAGGTACCGGGTTGGGGTTATACATCGTAAAGACGGTACTGGAACGACATCGCGCACAGATCCGGGTAAAAGACAACATCCCATCGGGAAGTATTTTTGAAGTCGTGTTTCCGCTAACAAATACCGTTTTATTAGCGGCTGCAGATCGGTGAAGTAACTTTATCTAAGTTTAATAGTCATTATGCAACAAACTAAGCAACGCATTTTATTGGTAGAAGATGAAGAGCACCTGTTGGATGCGATCAAACTCAATCTTGAATTGGAGGGTTATCGGGTGTCTACAGCCACCGATGGGAAGAAGGCCCTGAAGATATTCAAAGAAGAACGGTTTAACTTGGTGATATTGGATGTGATGATACCAGAGATAGACGGTTTCCAGGTGGCCGAAACGATACGGCTGCAAAATACAGACGTGCCCATCATGTTCCTCACGGCCAAAAACAGCAGTGAAGACCGCATTACGGGACTTAAAAAAGGGGCGGATGACTACCTCGTGAAACCGTTCAATCTGGAAGAGCTGATTCTGCGTGTAGGCATTCTGGTGCGCCGGGGGATGAAAGGCGATGAGCTCAAGGAACTCAATTCTTACCAAATCGGCGACAAAACGATTTACTTCAATTCATTCGAGCTACATCACGCAGACGGCACAGTAACATCGCTTACAAAAAAAGAGACCATGTTGCTCAAACTGCTTATTGAGCGGCGCAACGAAGCGGTTTCGCGCGAGCAGATATTGGAGACGGTATGGAATTACGATGTGTACCCTTCGACCCGCACCATCGATAATTTTATCCTTACCTTCAGGAAATATTTTGAGCCCGATCAGAAACACCCGATATACTTCCATTCCATCCGTGGGGTAGGTTATAAATTTACCGACAATCTACACGCGTCATGATGACTTCTCGCGTACGTGCCGTGGTGTTGGTGCTTGCGTTTCTGTTGATGGTATGGGGTGTTTATACCAACGCACACCAGGTGGCAGTGATGGCGGCAGGTGCGATGGGGTACCTGATCTGGAGCCATTACCGCGAGGGTACCGTTTTTTTGGCTACCCAGGCGTTCCAGAAGCAGGATTTTGAAAAGGTACGACGGTTGCTTGAAGATATCAGCAAGCCTGATTATTTGCGCAAGGGCCGGCGCAATTACTATGAGTTTATGTGCGGTAATCTCGCGCTGAAAGCAGGGGATTACGATGCCGCCGAGCGGCACTTCCAGATCGCTTCGCGACTGCCTTTCCGCAGACCAAACGACAAGGCCATTATTCTGGTCAATCTGGCCAACATCAACCTCCGTAAAAAAGATTATGAACGGGTAAGGGCTTATGTTGACCTGGCGCGTAAGCTGGAAGTGACCTCCCGCGTAGCACAGATTATCAATAAAATAGAAAACGAAATACCAAAGGACTAAACGTGACAAACCATTTACAAAACGATTTGCTCATCCGGGCAGCTTTCTCAAAGCCCACGGAGCGACCACCCGTATGGATGATGCGGCAGGCAGGCCGGTTTATGAAGGAATACTGGGCTATCAAGAACAAGTATTCATTTCTTGAAATGTGCAAGACACCCGAAATTGCGGCCGACGTAACCATGTTACCTGTCGATTTGCTGGGGGTGGATGCAGCCATTCTGTTTTCAGACATCCTCGTTACAGGCGAAGCGATGGGCGGGCAACTGAGTTTTGAACAAGGGGTGGGCCCCCGCTTTGCTAACCCCGTTCGCACGCATGCAGATGCAGAAGCATTACGGACCGATGTATTGGACAAACTGCAATACGTGGGTGACGCCATTCGTGTTATCCAACAGCGCTTGCAGGGACGTATTCCGCTCATCGGGTTTGCCGGTGCACCGTTTACCGTATTAAGCTACCTTGTAGAGGGCGGTTCATCGCGTGATTTCAAACGGACGAAACTGTTGCTTAACAACGAACCTGAACTGGCGCATTTGATTTTGCAGAAAATAGCCGATGTAACGGTTGGGTATCTCAATATGCAGATAGCTACTGGGGTGAATGCGGTACAGCTTTTTGATAGTTGGGCACAGGCGCTGTCGTGGGATGATTATCAGACGTTTGCCCACAGTTATAACGCACAGATTATTTCCAAGCTCGATAGGAAGGATATTCCCGTTATTTCATTCTGCAAAGGAAGCTCGGTCTTTGCCCCGCTCATGGCGGAAGCTGGTCCCGACGTAGTTTCCGTGGACTGGAATGCCGATTTGCGTAACGTCAAAGCTGGTTTGCCACAGGGCGTAGCCGTGCAGGGCAACCTGGACCCTTTTGTGCTGTATGCCGATAAAGCGGTGATCAGGGAAAAAATTCTGCAATTGTTTGAACGTATGCGCGGTCAGGACGGCTTTATTTTTAACCTGGGCCATGGTATCATGCCGGATATCCCGTTTGACAACGTGAAATATGCGATTGAGGTGGTGAAGGAGTTCAGCTATTAGGCTAAACGATTAATAATACGGAGCATCGTATGTTGTACCTTTATGCGAAAGCAATTCATATCATCTTTGTTATCTGCTGGATGGCCGGGTTGTTCTATATGGTACGGCTTTTTATCTACCATACGGAGGCGAAGCAACGGGAGGAAGCGGAATATCGGGTGCTGCACCGGCAGTTTATGGTGATGGAGCGCAAGCTGTGGTGGATTATTACGACACCCGCGATGTACCTGACCGTGGTGGCGGGCCTTGTGATGCTGTACGTTAATCCGGCATTGCTGCAAGCCGGTTGGATGCATGTAAAGTTGACTTTTGTACTCGGTTTGGTAGGCTACCACTTCGTTTGTCAGCGGATGATGTTCAACCTGCGCGCGGAAGCGAACACCTGGTCATCTTTGAGGCTACGTTTGTGGAACGAATTGGCCACGGTGCTGCTGTTTGCGATTGTTTTCGTGGTGGTGCTAAAAAGCGCCATCAACTGGATCTACGGCGTGGCCGGCTTGTTGCTGTTGGGCGTGATGTTGATGATTGCGGTGAAGTGGTATAAGAAAGTCAGGGAACGGAGGTAGTCGCCATTGCCGGAAAACGATCGTTATTCACTAAAACACAAATATTTGATTTCCGTATATTCATCCAGCCCATGCTTTGAGCCTTCGCGGCCGATACCGGATTGCTTGACGCCTCCAAAAGGGGCCACGGCATTGGAAAGCAAGCCCGTGTTGATACCCACCATGCCGGCTTCGAGCTGTTCGGCAACCCGCCAACAACGGTTGATATTTTGGCTGTAGAAATAAGCTGCCAATCCGAATTCCGTGTGGTTGGCGTTGGCGATGCCTTCTTCTTCCGTACTGAAGCGAAATAGCGCACATACCGGGCCGAAAGTCTCGTTCCGGGCAATTAAAGCCGAAGCGGCTACATCGGCCAGAACAGTAGGTTGATAGAAGAGGTCTTTCTTCACCCTACCGCCAGTAAGCAGCTTAGCTCCGCCATCGAGGGCATCTTGTACATGTGTTTTCACTTTTTCCAATCCATCTTGGTTGATAAGCGGCCCAACCTGCACCTCATCATCGAGACCGTTCCCTACTTTCAGTTTCTTTACCGCAGTTGTGAGTTTTTTGGCGAATGCATCGAAAATACCGTCCTGCACATAGAATCGATTAATAGATACGCAGGTTTGGCCGGAATTGCGGAATTTCCCTGTAATTGCGCCCGCCACGGCCGCATCGATGTCCGCATCATCGAATACAAGAAAAGGGGCATTGCCACCCAATTCGAGCGAAACCTTTTTGACGGTTCCGGCGGCATTCGCCATTAATGCACGTCCTACTTCCGTGGAGCCAGTAAACGATATCTTCCGTACACGCTCGTTGGTCGTAAGCTCTTCGCCCATGCCTTTACTGTCCTTGCCTGTTATTACATTGAACACACCTGGGGGGAAACCGGCCTCATGGGCCAGTTTGACTGCCGCCAAGGCGGTAAGCGGTGTCTGTGAGGCTGGCCGTAAAATGACTGTACAGCCACAAGCTAAGGCGGGTGCCACTTTTCGCGTTATCATGGCGAGCGGGAAGTTCCACGGCGTGATGGCTGTCACAACCCCTACAGGTTGGCGGATGGTAATAAGCCGCTGACCCGCTTTGGGCGCGGGTATAGTCTCGCCATACGCCCGCTTCGCCTCTTCGGCGAACCACTCGACAAAAGAGGCACCGTAATCCACCTCAGCAAGACTTTCCGTCAACGGCTTGCCGCTCTCCATGGTCATGATGCGTGCCAGTTCCTGCTTATGCGTGATGATTAGGTCGTACCATTTCCGTACAATACGGCTCCTTTGAGCTACTTGCGTATCGCGCCACGCCGGCCATGCATCGTGTGCGTAATCAATCGTCTTTTTACAGTCGGCTATGGAAAGGTCAGGAACCACGGCAATCGTCTCACCGGTAGCCGGGTTAACGACGTCAAATTTTTTGCGGCCCGAGATGAATTTGCCGTTGATGTAAGCTTCGGTTGGAAGCCATTTTTCTGTTCTCGTTGTCACTGTTTTTTTGTTATTGGTATATGATGACCGTTATTAATTAACCGTTGAACAATTACAATAGTTTTGCCCAATTGTCAACATTCACGGCTAAATTAACCATATTTGCTCTCATATCAGGCAAAAGCCCTTATTAAGGAATCGCGGTGAGCAACATTAAAAGAAACGCAGTATACAATACGCTCTTATCACTAAGCCAGGTATTGGTCCCCGTAATTGTCTTTCCTTATGTATCAAGGGTGTTGGGGCCCAAAGGAATTGGTGATATCGGGTTTGTCGACAGTTTTTTGCAATTTGCTGTTTTGCTTGCGGCGTTGGGCATACCTATTTATGGTGTACGCGAGATAGCTAAAACGCGGCATGATCATTTACGTCGGTCCGGGCTATTTAGCGAATTACTGCTATTACATTTTCTATCTACTTTTCTGATTTCGATTTTCTATTGGGCTTTATTTACTTTCCATCCTAAACTCGCCATTCACCATGAGCTATTCGTAATAAGTTTGGGCATGATGTATATGCAGGTCTTTATGATTGAGTGGTTGTTTCAAGGTATGGAGGCATTCTCCTTTATTACGAAACGGGCGCTGGTTTTTCGATTACTCTCGGTTGTGCTGATTTTTTTATTTGTTACAGAGGCTGACGACACGCTAGTGTATTTCCTGATTATTTTCTTGACTGGCGTATCGAACATGATTGTCAATATCATTTACGCAAAACGGTATGTGGTTCTCAGGTTTCATGGGTTGCATCTGGCAAAACATTTGAAACCATTGTTCTACATTTTTTCTTTTGGAATAGTGGTCAGCTTTTACACGGTATTGGATACGGCATTGCTCGGATTAATGCGTGATACGAGTGAAGTCGGGTACTACAGCGCTGCTACGCGCGTTGTCAAATTGGTACTTACGGTGTTAACCGCCTTCATTTTGGTAGCTATTCCAAGACTTTCGGTAAGCTTCAATAGTGGAGATTTATCGGTGGTCCAGCGTCTTTTGGGGAAATCGTTTGGATACATTGCTTTAATTGGCGTTCCGGCGGCAATTGGGTTAATGGTTTATGCGAAAGATCTTATTATGTTGTTTGCTGGACCGGAGTTTACTCCTGCGGTAACTGCACTTCAGATAATGACGGCCAGCGTATTGATTGTGGGGTTGAGCAATGTGTTTGGCATGCAGATACTCAATCCGTCGAATAATGAGCGGTTGTTTTTCAAAGCTGCTTTGGTGGGCATGTTTGTGAGTTTGACTTTTAACCTCATATTAATTCCATATTTTGGGCTGTACGGAACTGCCATTACCAACGTGATTACGGAGCTGGCTGTATTGGTTTTACTGATTATTTATTCGGCTCGTGTAATTGATTTTAAACCAGAATGGCTTAAAATTGGAGAAGCCCTGTTATCTTGCGCCCCATTTATCCCAATTAGTATGCTGATTAGGCCGTTGGATATCCACCCATTACTTGGTTTTTTTCTGGCGATAGGGGCATCGGCGATATGCTATTTTGTTATCCAATACTGGATTTTTAGAAACCAGTTGATTGATGAACTGAGGCGGCAGGTATTAAGGAAAATCGGCGTGATATAGGACTGAAGGGCATGAAGCACAAGTTAGCCATTGTTATTCCGGCATTTAAGGCCGATTTTTTCGCAGCTACGCTAGCGAGCATTGCGGCACAGACGGATAAGCGATTTGTAGTATATATTGGCGACGACGCGAGCCCATATGACTTGCGCTCCGTTGTGGCACGTTATCAGTCGGAAATGGCCATGGTATATCAGCGTTTTGAACAGAATCTAGGAAATGAGGACCTAGTGGCACATTGGGAAAGATGTATTGCGCTGACAAACGATGAGGAATGGATTTGGTTGTTTTCGGACGACGATACCATGGAAGAAGATTGTGTAGCGGCTTTTTATGAATTTTTGGAGTCCAAGGATACAGGAAGCGTTGACCTTATCCATTTCGATATGAAAGTAATTGATGAAAATAACCAGCAAATGTGGCCCTACAGGCAATTTCCTGTTTATTTGGACTGCGTTGATTTTTTCGCAAGGCGTGTCCGCAGTAAACTTCACAGTACGGCGGTTGAGTATATTTTCAGGCGGAGTAAATGGCAGCAGGTCGGTCAATTTGAACGGTTTGACTTGGCGTGGTTTGCTGATGATGCGACATGGATAAAGTTATCGAGAGAACGAGGCATTCATTCCATTATGGGGCCGCTCGTATATTGGCGATACAGTGGCCGAAATATATCTTCTCAACACGCTTCTAACGCCCTGGTTGGGAGGAAAGTGCAGTCAGGGCTATCTTTCATGAAATGGGTAGAAGGCTATTTTAAGCTATACGGGTTGGTCGAAGACACATCGTTATGGGAGAAAACAGCATATCTGCTGAGTGTGCCGTTAAGTGCTACTATGCTGTCGTGGAAAGAAAAGATACGTTGTGCGGATAGCATTGCTAGACAGATGGGGCTGTCGTGGTTAGGAAGAGTGGGTACAATAATCTATGTTTGTTTCTTCAGTTTGCGGCGCTTTGCCGGGAGATCTATTATAGGCCGGTTTATCAAAGGAAATCGGGTGTTAGCAGTTAACAAATGATATACATCGCTTTATTCGTGGTATTGGCCGCCCTCACCGCCTTGGATCTGGTAGGGGATGATCGCTATGGGATTAAGCGGGGAACGTTCATTGGTATGGTGTTGTTGTTGATTTTTATCAGCGCCATACGCTGGGAAACAGGACCGGATTGGGATTCATACGTGAACTTTTATGAACGCATCGATGAATTCCTCGGCGAACAATCCTTAAATTTTTTCGAACCGGGTTATACCGCAATCAACTGGGCTTTTTCAACTACCAAAGCGCCTTACACGGCCATGCTGGCCTTTCTAGCAATTATAACAATAGGGATTAAAGGGATTGTGTTTTTGCGTTATCCGCGTATACTTTTTTTATTGCTTTTCTTATACTATGCTTACTATTTGGCCGACATAATTTCCGTTAGGCAATTTACCGCTGTAGCACTTTGTCTGTTTAGTTTGAAATATATCGAAGAACGACGCTTTTGGTATTTCCTGGTAACGATTGTGGTGGCCACGACTATTCACGTATCGTCACTCTTCTTCATTGTTGCCTATTGGCTCTATTGGGTGAGGCTATCCGATAACCTGCTTTATACCGGCCTGATCCTTGGTTTTGCGATTGGGTTGATCGATATCACCTCGTGGCTGGTCAATCTAGTGGTCAGTGTGGTAGGCGTTGACGCGGCAATTGCAGACAAGGTATTGCGTTATGACGATGAGGGATTAGAAACGAGTCATGCGAATCCGTATATTTCGTACGCCTTGGGCCTCTTGAAGCGTGCACTCATTCTACCGGTCTTGATTGCCGGAAGGCGAATAATACCGAGTGAAGATGAGGGTTGGTATAGCGGTCAGCTTAATTTATTGGTGCTTGGAAACATCATTTATTTTGTATTTATACTGAATGTGCCTGTCATTACACGGTTGGCACTGCCGTTTCTCTATATGGAGATCTTCCTTTTAGCAAGTTTGGTATCTTCTGTTAAGGATATCAGGTTGCGGGTACTTGCTATTTTGTTTGTTATCGTATTCGGTGTGGTAAGACTTTATATGTTTATGGTGCCCTATTGGGATCTGTATGTGCCGTTCCAAACCATTTTTGATAAAAGCCACCTACTCAACAGGTATTGATGCCATGATATTTTTTTGCGAAGTTAATAAAACGGGATTGGAACATGCATTGGTCAATAGGCAGATGCTCACGTTATTGGCTCGCATCTTTCCTGGCTCGACAACTTATGCCCGGATAAGTGAGTCTCATTGGGCAGCGGTTTCTCGTAACCAACATTTGAGGGGGGTAATACCGGTGTTCGAGCAGGTAGTGCGGTCAGAGCAAGGGAACAAATGGCGATGGATAGTCAAATTATTGACTGAATGCAAACTTAGCTTCCTTATTTTGCGGCACGCACGGCGCGAGAAAGCGGCATTTGTTTTCTTCGCGTCGAGCTCACCCGTTGGAAACCTATTCATTTCGCTGATGCTCAAGTTTCTCTTTAGAAAATGCAAGGTAATCATCACTTTGCATGGCGAACTACAGCTGTTAAAGCAGCGCGGTGGCAAACGTGTTGATAGCCTATATGCAAGGTTTCTCCGTATGGCTTTTACCATGAGGCTTCCCGGTCGACGTTATTTGGTTTTGGACAAGTATATCCGTGACCGTCTGCTAACGTATAAATTGTTGTCAGCGGACAGCGTGATGGCCATAAGGCACCCATTGACCTATGAAGGTGAAACCAGCCCTCCAAATGTCGGACCAGGCATTGTCTTCGGTCATCTTGGGGTCGCAAAATTAGAGAAACGCTCACCGCTATTTTTTGAATTGGCTGCCAAATTCCAATCGGAGGTTGCTGGTGGCCATGCGTCATTTGTTGTTGCTGGGCAATTGCTGGATGAAATGCGGCCGTTCAAGAACAAATGGGTTGAATACAATGATACCGACGAGCTGGTATCGCATGACGCCTATTTCAATCATTGTATGAAGATGCAATACGCTATTTTCTTTTATGACAACGAGGGTTATGAATTAATTAGCAGCGGGACCATCATGGATGCGATATCCTTTGAGATCCCTATTATCGCGTTGAAGAATCGTTATTTCACCTGTCTTTTTGATGCATGTGAAATCCCTCCGGGAATATTGTGTAGTGATTTTGACGAGCTTTGTGACGTGTTGAATAAGGTTATCACAACGGGCGGATATAATTATGGTCAGATGAAAACAGGTATGAGGCTTCTGAAACACAAATTTGACCTCGGTCAGATTCAGGTTGATTTTTCTACCCAATTAGATGGATTTTTAAGTTGACGTGCTATGGAACAGCCGCTGGTGACAATTGCAATTCCATTTTACAACAATGCCAGAACCCTTGTCAGCGCGATTCAGTCGGTCTACGCGCAGACATACCCTAATTGGGAATTGATTTTGCTCAATGATGGGTCGACAGATGGCTCGCTGACACTGGTGGCCGAATTAAGTGACCCAAGGGTGCGCATTGTGGATGATAACCAGAATAGGGGCTTGGTATATCGCTTGAATCAGATCCCCGGGTTAGCGAACGGCAAATATATTGCCCGGATGGACGGCGACGACATGATGCATCCAACGCGAATAGCGAAACAGGTTGCCCTGTTGGAATCGCAACCGGAAATCGATTTGGTAGATACGGCTGCTTATTTTATCGACTCCAACGAATCCCCTGTTGCCAAAATAGGGATGGAAGCAATCAGCCGTCGTCCACAAGATGTTATCAAGAAGGCGATGCTGATACATGCTTCGGTGGTGGGAAAGAAATCATGGTTTTTGGCTAATCGTTACGACCCCGACTATGTACGGGCGGAAGATTATGAACTGTGGTGCCGCACGTACTCACGTAGTCGATTCGAACGGATTCAAGAACCTCTTTATATCATCAGGGGTGGGCACATCAATGTAAAAAATTATCGGAGTAGCATGGCCACTATGCGCCGTATTCTTACGAACTACGGTCCGCTGATGCTCACCGGGTGGGAAAAAAGAGTCGAAATCGCGAAGACTTATCTAAAATCAGGAATATACACTATTTTTGGCCGGCTAAACATGCAGCATAAGCTTGTTGCGTTGCGAGGAAAAACGTTAGACCGTGCAGAAGTGAACGACGTATGTAATTTATTGAGAATCATTCATCAGACACCCGTACCCGTTGAGCAACAATAAGATAACCCTATGACATTTTCGGTAATTATTCCCACTTTTAAACGAATAGACCTGTTGACGATGTGTCTGGCGGAGTTGTCACCCGATATGCAAAAACTCGACGCTGACGACTATGAGGTGATTGTCACAGACGACAGCGATGAAGATGAAGCCAGACTATTGGTCGAAGGGTTTTTCCCGTGGGCGAGATGGATAAAGGGGCCGGGGACAGGGCCGGCTTCCAATCGAAACCATGGAGTACAGGCCGCCACGGGAGAATGGATCGTTTTTACTGATGACGACTGTCTTCCAACGGTTGGGTGGTTAGCTGCATACAAACATGGGATCTTGAATACCGATGGTCGCTATGAAGTATATGAAGGAAAGACCATAAGCGATAGGCCACAACGCAGGTATGACGAGGAGGCACCGGTAAACCTGACTGGAGGGCATCTGTGGTCTTGTAATTTTGCCATTAAGAAGGCCTTTTTTGAGCGAATGGGGGGCTTTGATGAGCGGTTCCCCTTCGCAGCCATGGAAGATGTCGATTTCCAATATCGCGTAGCCAAGTTGACGGATTGCCTATTTTTGCCTGACGCGTTGATTATGCATCCATGGCGCCGTATCAATGCACGTGCATGGTTAAGGAAGCAATACCATTCCAGGGTTTATTTTTATCGGAAGCATCGTGCAGAATTCGGTGTTCGTTACCGATTTAATATGGTCAAAAGTTTTGCAATGACGGCGATACAGGGCGCATTTAAGCTGGTACGGTTTGCTTTTCGTGGATGGAAGTTTTATCTGGCTCATTGCCTATTGCGTTTTAGCCTGATTTTTGCTTAGCATGGTACGGTAATTGGAGACAGCGTTATATTGTTTGACACGAAGCATGCATCCTAACTGTGGGTAAAGCTAAAATTATCCTTGTATCCAATACATCATGGAGTTTTGTGAAATTCCGGATGACATTAGTAAAGGCCTTGCTGCACAAGGGCTTTCAGTTGTTTTTATTGGCGCCCGAGGATGAGGAAACACCCGCGTTGAGGGCATCGGGTGCGACCTATATTCCATTGAAGTATTTGCAGGCAAAAGGAGTGAATCCTTTCGCCGAGGTCGCATTGGTTAGGGAATTAAGTACAATATTTAAAGCTGAGCGGCCAAACTTGGTTATCCAATATACCATCAAACCTAATATCTACGGCTCATTTGCAGCGCGGAAACTAGGAATTCCGCATATTGCCGTGGTAACCGGACTTGGGTACACCTACATCCGGGGCGGATGGATGTCGACATTAACGTCTTGGTTATATCAGCGTGCATTTAAATCTACCCGTCATGTATGGTTTCTAAATAACGAGGATCGCAACCTGTTTGTTGGCCGACGTTTGGTGGAACAGCAGAAAACGTTGGTTTTGCCCGGGGAAGGGATTGATGCGGCTAATCACTTCAATCCAGACTCGGTACATATACCCGGAAGTGGCGAAAAAAAGGAAAATGCTATTCAGTTTATCTTTGTAGCCCGTTTACTGTTTGATAAGGGGATAACCGAGTATGTGGCGGCAGCACGTATGCTAAAAGAAAAATATGGAAATATCGACTTTAACGTACTTGGATATTTGAATGTAAAAAATCCAAGTGCGGTGAGCGAAGCACAACTCAAGGCGTGGGTAGATAGCGGGGTCATCCGTTATCTTGGCCATGTTGATGATGTCAGGCCCGTATTACTGACACAGGATTGCGTGGTATTGCCATCCTACCGGGAAGGAATGTCGACCACGTTAATGGAAGCGGCCGCATTGGGACGCCCGCTGATTGCAAGTGATGTGGCTGGTTGCCGAGAGCTTGTCGACCACGGCTACAACGGGTTTCTTTGTGCTTCAAAAAGCCCAGTAGATTTAGCTGAGAAGATGGAGCGATTTATTTTGCTTCCTAAAGCCGAACGAATAAAAATGGGCGCAGCCGGACGTCAAAAAATGCTGGCTGAATATTCGGATACGAGGGTAATCCAAATTTATCTGAAATATATTAATCGGATTGCAGGTATATAAAAGTGTGTGTGTGAAACAAGAATAATCGGACGATTTTCTTTATTAAATGATATATTTGGTGCTTATTATCTTTTAGATAACAAAAAAAATGATTGGAAAGTTTTTCAGAGCTCCGTTGGTATTAGGTGTGTTATGCTTGTGCTATGAGGTGGTTCATAGTCAAACGCTACCTGTTGGGAGCATCGGACTTGAAGACTGGTATAGGAGGGAACAGTTGCTGGGGCGTATAGATTCGACCATATCATTCACCATCCGTCCCCTCACTCAGGAAGCATTGCAGCGGACTGACATTTTCTCTCCCGACGGTGATGGGCAAAATGCCCTGACAACGAAAGATGGACACGGGGTTATGCGTTTTATGCCATTACAATGGCGGAACGAGATTACATCGACATTTCCCTACAGCAGAAACGACGGCGCGATGATTCCGAATGTAGGTTACCAAACGCTGATGAGCGCAGGGGTTTATTTACGCTACCGCTTCTTGAGTGTGCAACTCAATCCCGAAATCGTACTGGCCCAGAACGCACCTTATCAAGGGTACAATGGGTTGGTTGAGCGGTCGTGGCGACTGTGGTACAGCCGTATTGGTAACACGATCGATCAGCCTGAGCGTTTCGGCGATGGGTGGTATGCGAAGGCTTTTCCCGGGCAAAGCAGTGTGCGTTTAACGTTCAATCCGATTTCCGTTGGCCTCTCTACCGAGAATCTTTGGTGGGGACCGGGTGTCCATAATTCCCTGCTCATGACGAATACGGCACCAGGATTCCCTCATCTGACGCTGAACACGACGCGGCCTATCCGGACATATATTGGTTCTTTCGAAGGACAAATCATAGGGGCTAGGCTGGAAGGTTCCGGTTATCCGCCAACGCCGCTGGGAAACCCGGACCATCACGATAACTATTATAAACCTAAAAGTGACGATTGGCGGTACTTATCGGGCGTGGTGTTGAGTTATCAGCCCCGGTGGGTTAAAGGACTTTCGTTGGGATTTCAGCGGGTATTTGTTGGATACCACAATAACCTTGGAAATAGTCTGAAGAATTATCTGCCGTTTTTCGAACCGGTCAATAAAGGCGACTACGGCACTGGAAGTGACAGTTCATCTGCGGATGAGGCGGTTTCGAGGGATCAGTTAATCAGTGTGTTTCTCCGTTGGTTGATTACGGATGCCAACGCTGAAGTCTATTTCGAGTATGGCAGAAACGACCACTCTTGGGATACACGAGACCTCATCACGCAGCTGGAGCATTCACGTTCCTATAACGTAGGTTTCAGAAAGCTAACCCCCATCAATTGGTTCAGTGCTGATGATCTGCTCGAATTGCATCTGGAGATTACCCAGGGTGAAGGCCCCCGGGATGAGCGGATTAGGCCTGGTGGGCCATGGTATCGGCACGCGGGTGTAAGGCATGGATATACACATCTGGGACAGATGGTCGGCTCGGGTATCGGGTCTGGAAGTAATTCGCAGACACTCAATGTCAATTGGATTCAGGGAGTAAAGCGGTTGGGTGTTCAGTTTGAGCGCTACGTACACAACAACGACTTTTTCTATGTGCATAATGGCGACATGAGGCGGAACTGGGTAGACTTCAGCTTTGCATTACTGGGCGAATGGAATTACCAGCGTTTTATGGCGCGAAGCCACTTGAACATCATAAAAGCCTTCAACTACCAATGGGAATTGGAAGACAGCAGGGTTTCCGACAACTATTGGCAGTTTCGAAATCAAGATAGGGTAGGATTTCAGTTTAAAGTCGATTTGATGTATCGGTTTTAGACAGTCTGTTATTAGTTGAAGACATATTAAAAAAAACGAGATAGCACGGAACCGAGATGCGAAGATTATCCAGTATGGTCATATGATATTTGCATCGAGCACCCATTAGTTATTGAAAAAATAAAATCGATGAAATATATTGCAACGGGTTTGTGGGCTTCAATGGTGGTTGCAGTGGCCACTCTTCAAACGGCGGCAGCTCAGGTCTTGCCGGTTAGCATGCCGGTTTTAGAAGACGCCCTGCGGCGTGACCAACTGCTAGCAAGGTTGGATTCGACCATTTCGTTTGCAATTCGCCCACTTGATAATCAGGCGCTTTTGGTTCCCGATATTTACAGTAGCGGGACGTCTAAAAATGGTGTGTTGATGGATTGGCCGTCTGATAGTGAAAGCATGGTGCAGCTCATGCCCGTCGTTTGGGACCAGCAATATGTGACGAAGTATCCCTACGGGTGGAACGATGGTGGAATTATACCGGCGGTCGGCTACCAAACGGTCGTAAGCGCTGGAGTTTATGCCCGTTATAAATGGTTCAGCGTTCAGTTACGGCCGGAATTCGTATACGCCCGAAACCTTGATTACAGGGGATACAATGGAAGCGATCGCTATGCATGGCGCGTCTGGTATGGTTTTGCAAACAATATTGATATGCCGGAGCGATTTGGGACAGGGAGCTATTCGAGGGTCTTACCAGGACAGAGCAGTGTGCGTTTTAACTACGGGGTAGGGTCGTTTGGCGTATCGACGGAGAACCTTTGGTGGGGACCGGGAAGGAGGAATGCATTGCTGATGAGCAATACCGCACCAGGATTCCCGCATTTAACACTGAACACTCGTAGCCCGATAAAAACCGGTATTGGTTCTTTTGAAGGACAATTGATTGCCGGCCGCTTAAGCGGGTCAGGTTTTACGCCGACGCCGCTAGGTAATCCTGATCATTTTGATCAATATTACGAGCCGAAACGTGATGATTGGCGTTACCTATCCGGGCTGGTGTTTACCTATCAACCAAAGTGGCTCCCGGGATTGTTCGTTGGCATGGCCCGGAGTTTTGTTACCTATAGCGAAGATTTGGGCGGTGGACTTAGTGGGTACTTGCCCATGCTTGGCCCTGGGTCGCAGTCGAGCGAGGATCCCGAGAAGATGAAAAATAGGGAGGCACGTATGAACCGTGACGTATATGGGTCGGTATTTGCACGCTGGCTCATGAACAAGGGCAATGCGGAAATTTATGTAGAATATGGACGCAACGATCCCCCTTGGAATACACGGGATTTACGTGTGGAACTCGATCACTCGCGAGCGTTCGTGGCAGGGTTTAGGAAATTAATTCCATTGGATAACCTGAAAACCGAACTTATACAGGTGGGCGTCGAGGCTACACAGATGGATGCTACAAGAACCGCAGATATACGGCAGAGCCCATCTTGGTACACACACGATATCGTAAGGCACGGCTATACTCACCGAGGGCAGGTATTGGGAGCGGGCGTCGGCCCAGGGAGCAATGTTCAGTCGATTGATGTTTCGTGGGTGCGGGGACTGAAGCGCGTGGGAATACAGGCCGAGCGATTTGTACACCATAATGACTTTTATTATGAAGCGACATCGGATTTTAGACGGAGGTGGGTAGACATTGGTATTGGCCTGGAAAGTGAATGGGATATCGGACAGTTACTGTTTTATGGTAGATTTAACTATATTTATGCGTATAATTATCAGTATGAACTAAAAATACCCGAGAAGGATTGGGAGGGTTTTTGGCATTTTTTACCGCAGGACAAAGTTAACTTGCAATTTCGGCTAGGGCTGATGTATCGTTTTTGATAAGCGTAAGCGACATGAACGTTTTCGAGTCGGTTGGGACGTAGTGATCTTGTATCAATTAATACATGTAAGCAAAATTAGATTGATGAAATATCGGCTTTCTTATATTGTTAGTATCATTTTATTGGTGAGTGTCGGTTCGTTTGCCGGAAAAAGCTTCGCACAGGGCATAAATTCTTCGGATTTATCAACAGTCCGCGTTGACGAACTGTCGGATGAGCAAATAAGGGCTTATCTGACCCAAGCCACATCTTCAGGATTGAGCGATGTAGAAATGGAGCGGTTGGCGTTGGAGCGCGGTATGCCACTCGCTGAAGTTGAGAAATTACGGCAACGGATCGAACGCTTGGATGGAGCGTCGGAAAGACGAACGTCTTCTGCTCCGACGCGGAATACCGAACGGCAGGTCATTGACTCGTTATCATCTGAGCCCTTAGCAAATGATACAGTGCTTTTAGACTCATCAAGTAATCCGAAGCTTGAAATATTTGGTGCCTCGTTATTCCGCGGGGTTACGCCGATCTTCGAGCCAAATTTGAGAATTGCTACACCACGTAATTACATGGTTGGGCCGACAGATCAAATACTGATCGATATTTACGGGGCATCGGAAGAATACCACGCACTTACGGTAAGCCCGGAAGGCACGATCACCATTCCATATGTGGGCATTGTGTCAGTGGCTGGTATGACTATCGAACAGGCTACGAAACATATCGAATCCGAATTGGCGACCCTGTATTCGGCTATCCGAACCGGAGCAACCAAAGTAAGCGTGGCTTTGGGGAATATCCGGAGTATCCATGTCACCGTTACCGGAGAGGTTGCCATGCCCGGGTCGTATACACTGCCATCCGTTGCAACTGCATTTAATGCGCTTTATTATTCAGGGGGGCCTACGGCGAATGGTTCTTTCCGGGATGTCCGGTTAATTAGGAACGGCGAGGAAATCGCCAGGCTTGATATTTATGACGTATTAATGAATGGCTATTTTGCCGAGAATATACGCTTGGAAGACCAAGATGTATTGATGATCCCTCCTTATCAAAAACGGGTGGAAGTGAGCGGTGAAGTAAAACGACCGGCAATTTTTGAGTTAAAGGACGGTGAGACATTCGATAAGCTATTAGCATACGCTGGCGGTTTTACGGAAGATGCTTATCGTGCCAGGATTAAAGTCAAAAAGCGAACGGATAAGGAACAACGCATCGAAGATTTGTTGAATAGCCAATACAGTAATTATGAACCTCAAGCAGGCGATCAGTACAAAGTGGACCGCATTTTGGACAGATTTGAAAATAGGGTAACAATTGAAGGAGCGGTGTTTCGGCCGGGCCAATATGAGCTCAGTCCCGGATTAACGCTGTCAATGCTCATTAAGAAAGCGGAAGGATTGAAAGAAGATGCCTTCCTGAATCGCGGAAGTATACTGCGGCTCCAGGACGATCTACAGTATGAGCACTTGTCGTTCGACGTTGCGGCTATCGTGGCTGGTACGGAAACCGATATTACACTGCAACGCGAGGACGTGGTTAATATCTCATCGATTTTCGAATTACGTGAGGCCTATACGGTGGATATCGACGGAGAAGTCCGATCGCCTGGCCATTTTACTTTTGCTGAGGGAATGACATTAAAAGATCTGATTATACAGGCGGGGGGATTTAGGGAGAGTGCATCTGGTAGCCGAATCGAAATATCAAGGCGGGTCACAAATGCGGATGTGATGTCTCAGTCAGCTCATATAGCCGAGATCTTTCAGGTAGATGCCGATAAAGGCCTTAGTAAACAAGAAGCAGATTTTGTGTTGATGCCTTTTGATCGGGTAGTGGTTCGTACATCAACTGGTTACGAAACGCAAAAGATGGTCCGCATCGTTGGCGAAGTACCTTATCCGGGATTATATACCATAAATCGCAAGGACGAACGTATTTCTGATCTGATAAAGCGTGCCGGGGGGCTTACGCCGCTTGCATATATAGACGGAGCGTCATTGAAACGAGGCGGATTTGCGGATTCCCGGGCCGTGGCGGCTGAAGCAGAATCAGAGGCGGCTGAACGCGAACGGAAAAAACAAGGAGAGTACAACCGGTTACTCGCGTTGCAACAGTTGCAAAGTGATGCATCGGCATTTAATAACCTGAACATTGAAAAAAATATTGGGAATGACCTCGTGGGGATAAACCTAGAGCGTATTATCAAAAATCCAGGCTATCGGGGAGATTTAATCTTAGAAGACGGTGATGTGATTTATGTGCCGAAGGAACTGCAAACGGTAAAGATTTCGGGTGAGGTATTGGCACCATCTACAGCTGTATTCGCACCATCCAAAGGCTTCAAGCAATATATTTCTCAGGCAGGAGGCTTTTCATCGCGGGCCTTGCGCAAGAGCGTGTATGTACTATACGCGAACGGATCGGTGAAAAGTACAAACCGTTTCTTGTTTTTTAATAACTATCCTCCTATCAAACCCGGGGCAGAGATTTTTGTGCCACAGAAAGAAATAAGGCCTACACTAGGTGTGCAGCAATGGCTAGGCTTCGGTACGGGCATCGCGTCATTGGCAGCGATTATAGTAACGATATTTCGCTAGTGATTTGCATTTCCCAAATGGAGGCGGATTGGCGTTGTCGTTCGTTTATGACTACCAAGGATTCGCTCAAATGACTAAAGACAAAAATAACCAGATGAAAACTGAAAACGAAAATCATCGTATTTCACAAAGACAGATCGACCAGATAAGCATGCAGGAACTGATTGTGAAAACCAACGGATTGATCCGTTTTCTTATTAGTAGATGGCTTATCATTACGATTATGATGGTGGTTGGCGGTGTGTCGGCGATGGTCTATTCCATGGTTAAGAAAACCAATTATACTGCCAAATTGAGTTTTGTTCTGGAAGAACAAAGTAGTTCGAGTAATGGTTTGGGTGCGGCCGCCAACATTGCCGCCCAAATTGGTTTGAATATCGGTGGGTTGGGTGGCTCGGGAGGGCTCTTTCAAGGCGACAATATCATCGAATTTCTGAAGTCCCGGTCGATGATAGATAAGACTATGCTAAGTAAGGTGGAGATTGATGGCGAAATGCAACTGTTAGTAAGTCGCTATGTTGAAAGCAATGATCTCAGGAAGAAGTGGTCGGACACACCCCCATTGAAGAATATTCAATTCAAGGACACTATTGGTATTTACCATCAAGACAGTTTGTTGGCTGAATTTAACAAGCTGATATTGAAGCATCATCTGACCATCGGCAAACTTGATAAAAAGTATAACATTTTTACAGTAGAAATGGAAACACCAGACGAGGCTTTTTCTAAAGCTTTTGTCGAAACACTGATTGAAAATGCAACGGACTTCTATGTTGAAACGAAAACACGGAAAGCCCAAGAGAACTTAGCAGTGTTGACCCATCAGGTCGATTCCGTGCGACAAGAACTCGATGCCGCGATAAGTGGGGTGGCTGCGGCCTCGGATGCAAATCCGAATCCCAACCGTGCGTTACAACGCCTCCGTGTGGGATCGCAGCGGCGCACTGTTGACGTACAAGCCAATACTGCGATATTGACGGAATTGGTTAAAAACCAAGAAATCGCGAAGATTACGTTGCGAAATGAGAAGCCGATAATCCAAGTATTGGATAAACCGATATTGCCACTGGAAAACGACAAGCTGGGGAAAGTTAAGGCGCTCGTTATTGGTGGCGCCATAGGCGGGGTGCTCGCCGGCTTGATTTTGGTTTGTCGATATATTTACCGCCAGATCATGAGCGGGGATCTCGCATGATGGTATGCCCCATCCGATCCCGCTTGGCGCGAAGGTACTGTTCATTAAAGGGATTGGCAGGAATCTCGATGGGTACGTTTTCTATAATTTCCAATCCGTAACCGACCAAGCCAGCCCGCTTTGTGGGGTTGTTGCTCATCAGTCGCATTTTCGTTACACCGAGGTCTCTCAATATCTGTGCACCGATGCCGTAATCGCGATGATCGGGTTTGAAACCCAGTTCGAGATTGGCATCTACGGTATCCAAGCCATTTTCCTGCAAATTATATGCATGAAGCTTATTAATCAAACCGATTCCGCGGCCTTCCTGATTCATATAAACGACAACGCCCTTGCCTTCCTCTTCGATCATCTGCATGGCGCGGTGCAGTTGTGGCCCGCAGTCACATCGGCAGGACCCGAAAATGTCGCCTGTTACGCAGGAACTATGTACGCGCACTAAGATGGGTTCATCGGGCACCCATTCGCCTTTATAAATAGCAACATGTTGCTCGCCGGTATTTTTCTGGGTATATGCAGTGAGGTTGAATTGTCCCCATTGCGTGGGCAAATTAACAGACACTTCCCGGGTAATCAAGGAATCTTTGGTAAGTCGGTACTCAATTAAATCCTGGATAGAGATGATTTTCAGGTCGAACCGCTTCGCTACCTCAATCAAATCGGGCAGCCTGGCCATTTCACCGTCGTCTTTAAGGATTTCGACCAAAACACCGGCTGACTCAAATCCGGCAAGCCGGGCGAGGTCGACAGCGGCTTCCGTATGTCCGGCCCGACGGAGTACACCGCCATCTTTTGCAATCAACGGAAAGATGTGGCCCGGCCGGCCAAATTCCTCAGGCTTAATGCTCGGATTAATGAGCGCTTTGATGGTTTTTGAACGGTCTGAGGCCGATATTCCTGTTGTGCAGCCGTAGCCTTGCAAGTCTACTGATACGGTGAAATTTGTTTCGTAAACAGCCGTATTGTTGCCCACCATAAGATTTAAATCCAATGCTTTGCAGCGCTCTTCCGTGAGGGGCACGCAAACCAGGCCACGTCCGTGGTTGGCCATGAAATTGATTACTTCTGGTGTAGCATTGCGTGCGGCGGTGACGAAATCCCCCTCATTCTCACGGTCCTCATCGTCTACCACGATAACTACTTTGCCAAGTTGTATTTCTTTGATGGCTTCTTCAATCGTATGTAAGCTTGTGCTCATATATCTGTTTTTCTCCCGATACAAAGGTATCGTTTCTTACGATGACTTGATATAATCGTCATGTAAAGATTTATATGGAGCGATCGGTGTACTATCAGCCATGCCAAGCCGGAGTTTGATCCATCGAAATGCTTTACTGATTTTAATGCGATATTGCTCGATATCAAACAATGCTGAATCCGTCGCCGCTTTGTAGGCCAGAAAAATCGCCAGCGGAGATAATATAAAGATGGCCATCCACATGCCCCAGAAGGTATCTATATTGCCTTCCTTAGCCGATTTTTCGCTGACCGTCGAAATGATGTGGTAAATAAGGAAAAAGATAATCGCAACAACCACCGGCAGACCCAGTCCTCCCTTACGAATAATGGCACCCAGCGGTGCGCCAATGGAAAACAATAACAAACAAGATACCGCCAACGTAAACTTACGTTGGAACTCGACATTGTATAAGATGTCCTTGTTACTGTAAAAAGCATCTTCATCAGCTTTGAGCGTAACGACATCCTTAATGTACCGCACCTGACTCATGGCGCTACTAATAACCGCGTTGCGCTTTTCGTCTGGAATGGTTGTTATGAAACTTTGTTGATAACGAATTGGAGATGACAGTATTTCGGTGGTATCTCCCGGCTTATAATAATCGTTGAAATAATAATAGTAGGATTTGATCTCGCGAAATACTGTGCTCCGCAGGCTATCCATCTGAAGGGAATTGGAGTCGGTATATTGCTTCAATTGCTTCAAATTGAGCATTGCATGGTGGCTTTTGAACAGATTTTCATCCGTTCGCTTCATCTGGAACGCCGACATGTCAAACTTTTGCTCGGTTTCTTCGAAATGAAACCGGGTGAACTGCTGTCTCGGGTTATACACGCGGGCATCCCTTACCCGACTGTCTTCGTAACGCACCCCGTCCTTGAGTTTGAGGATCATGGTGTTGTTGTCTGGCGAATTATAAATGTACCCCTCTTTGGCCAGTAGCACATTATTGGCAGTATTGCTCGATTTATGATCATAAATCATCAAATCATACAGGATTTTCCCATCCTTGCTTTTGCCTTTGGCGCGAATAGCGTACCCAGGGATGGTATTGTTGAAGATGCCCGGTTTGATGAAAAAGTCGGCCTGCTTGATCCGTACGTCATAAAGTAAAGACCCCATTTTGAGGTTGGCGACCGGCATGATGTAATCGCTGAATAGAAACCCGCCGACACTAAACAGGCCGACCAGAATAAATAACGGGGCCATGGCTTTCCGTAGCGATACCCCGGCGGCTTTAATGGCCACCAATTCATAGCTTTCGCCCAGGTTACCGAAGGTCATAATGGACGACAGTAACATGGAAAGTGGTAGCGCCATGGCGACATTGGTGGCAGCCGCATACCAAAGCAATTCCAAGATCACGTACCATTCAAAGCCTTTACCAATCAAATCGTCGATATACTTAAAAAGGAAAAGCATAAGGAGGACAAACATCACGATAAAAAACGTGACGATAAATGGCCTTATAAAGGACTGCAGGATGAGAAGATGGATTTTTTTCATCACAATACGTACCCCTGACTACGTCAAACGCAAAGGTACGATTTTTTAAGCACCTATTACGCTTTGGAGGTATTCGATTTGGTTGTCCCAAATAAGCTTACGGTCATCGATGGTTTCTTCCCATGAGAAATCGGTGATGGCGAGTGCAACATCATTGGTTAGCTCATCCTGTACGATTTCCATCTCGAAGTGATAGGGTTCATCATCCATCCATTTATACTTGACCAGTTTATTTTCCCGGAGGCTGATCAGCTTGGCTACATGCAGTTCTCCATCCCAACTGAATTCGTAAATACCATCCTTGAAGTTTACGTCATCGGCAAACCACTGCGCTAATGCATTGGGCTCATGCAAAAAAGAAAATAGAATCTTCGGAGAGGACTTGATTTCGTATTCCAGGTGGAATTTGATTTTTTCTGCCATGCCAATTATGATAACGGGGTATTTATGTTGCTTCTTTGACCTTTAATAACTTTTTTTCTAAAGAAAGGGAAAATAAACTATATTTGCAAACAATTTTTCGGCGGGGTAGCTCAGATGGTTAGAGCGCAGGATTCATAACCCTGAGGTCGGCAGTTCGATCCTGCTCCCCGCTACTTTTTAAAGCCCGTAGGTATTATGCCGACGGGCATTTGTTTGCTCCTATTTCACATCCATCGGTTTAGTGGTGTGCCAATGCGTAATATTTTCGCCGCTCAGCCCGGTTGCATGTTTTATGTGGATGGCTTCAATTTTTTAGTAAATAGTAGGTGATTCGCTGTGCTAACCAACAAAACGCGAGTAAAAGACTTTTTGTGCTCGTGAATAAGATGAATAGAAATGTTTTTTTAACTTTATAGCCAGAATCTGTAGGCGTAACGCTAAGCCGATCACGGTTTACGATTCTTTTCGTCAATATTGATACATGATTCAGATCCGTACATTTATAGCGCCAGATGACAAGGAGGCTTGTGAGAAATTTATTATCGGGCACCAAAAGTTATTGGAGATATTTGGCATTACTAAAATTACTTCAAACCGGCAAGACTGGGTTGAAGATGAAAATACAGTCGTAATATTGGTTGAAGACGTTGAAACGAAGATCGTGTATGGCGGAGCCAGGTTGCAAGTAGCAACAGGTAAATATGAATTGCCTATTGAGATTGCATTGGGCAAATACGATCCTCAGATATATGACATGGTACGGGCTGACCGTGAGCAGGGAGGAACTTGTGAATTGTGTGGATTATGGAATTCGAGAGAGGTGGCTGGTATGGGGATAGGTAGTTATATTTTAGCGCGGATTGGTGCAGTAGTAGCTGCTCAGCTACCGGTAAAAAGCATCTTTGTGCTTTGTGCCCCCATTACAGTGAAGATGGGCAAACGGGTGGGGGCGGTAGTTGAAGCCGGCCTTGGTGATGGTGGACTTTTCTATTATCCTAAAGACGATCTGATCGCCACTGCGATGCGATTGAGGGATATTGACGATTTACAACATGCTGATAAAACCGAACAAGAAAAAATTATGTCGCTGCGTGCTGATAACCACCAGGTCCTTTTCGAACGGGGCCCACGGGGTACCTTCGAGGTTGAATATAATCTCGGAATAGCCAATGCAGAAAAATGGAAGATGATTCGTAATCGCTGATTTATGAACACACACCTTTATGATCCGGAATATTTGCGGGAAACGCAAAAATTGCTGGAAAACATGAAGCAGGATTCGTATGAACGCCTGCTGGACCGCTCTGGCAAAATTGCGGACATCGGTTGCGGTGTCGGATCGGATGTTATTAATATGGCCAGGCTAGGTCGGGCGGATAGTACGTTTGCGGGGGTGGATGCTGTGCAAGAGATGATTGATCAGGCAAACCTCGCCAGCAAAGAATACAGTAATGTCGAGTTCTTTGTGGGCGATGCAATCGCATTACCTTTCGCTGCCGATGAATTGTCGGGATTGCGTGCCGAGCGCTTGATTCAGCATATTTCTGACCCTTTTCAGGTGTTTGGTGAATTTTACAGGGTTTTAAGCGAAGGCTCTCCCGCTGTTATTGTTGAAACAGACTGGAATAGTGTGTCGTTTTACAATGGAGATTACGGGGTTGCCCAGCAGCTTCGTGAGTACCTGACCTTACACCAAGTGAAGAACGGGGGCGCAGCCGCTAATTTAATTTATTATTTGGAGACTGCTGGCTTTACCGATTTCAGTATCCGGTTATATCCTTTAACAACGCGTGTACTTGAGCAGTGCATGGCAACTTTGCGTATCGACTATGCCTTAACGATGATGGAAAATAACGGCTATATCAGCCCGGAAACACACCGTACGTTCCTTAATGCATTGCAGCAGGCCGATAACAACGGCTGTTTCATTTGCTCAATTAATCTGGTCGTAGTGACGGCTCGGAAATGAGATTGTCTATGTGGAGGTCTGTTGGCGTTGTTTTCCTGTTCATGCAGTTTTCTGCGATCGGTATAGCACAGACCATTTTCATCAATGATACCACGCAGCGCGTGCTGGAAAGCGACGATTTGCTGGTGTTGAAGACAGATAGGGATATCTCCATTGATTCCGCCAGAAAGGCTTCTTTTTTTCGTCCTGTGGCCAGGATTCCGAACCTGGGGGCAACGAAAGGAGAAGTATGGGTGAAGTTTTCCATAACCAATACCGGCCGACGGGTAGATAACTTACTGAAATTGACCAATCCTAATTTTGAAGAGGTAACCTTATACTCATTTTCAGCGCAGGCTTTTCTTGTAGACAGTGCATTGATTACCAAGCATAATGCATTTGGCGATAGGGAGTATCTTGATGTGAACTACTTGTTCAATATCAACGTTCAATCGGGAGAGTCCAGGGAATTTTATATCCGTATCAAGAGTAAAATGCCGTTGATTATACCGATGGCCATCATAAGCCCGCAGCAACACGTTAAATCGGTAGCCAGGGAGTATTTGATTTCTGGCATATATATGGGGATTGTGCTGATAATGGGGATTTATAATTTTTGCTTGTACCTATCGACACAGGACAAAAACTACCTTTATTACATATGCTACGTTTTTGGAGCGGGATTCACGCAAATGGGAATAAAGGGAATGAGCTTTCAGTTTTTTTGGCCCGATAGCCCTGGGTTTGAAAGCCATAGTGTTGTATTGTTCGGTTCATTAACGGGAATAGCCGCACTTTTTTTTACGATTAACTTTTTAGATGTAAGAAGGAATTTCAAAAGGATTTACACCGTCCTTCTGGCTTTCATTTCGTTATTCGTCAGTGCGCTTATTGTGCTGCTGTTTGATCGGTATAGTGCTTTTACGATTATGCAATCATCAACGGCGTTGTCTTCGGTAGGTGTACTTTTGATTTCGGCATACGTCGTATATAAGCGACCGGCGCCGTCGTCTAAGATATTTCTCGGCGCCTGGTCAATCCTTTTACTTGGATCGCTGATTTTTTTGTTTAAAGACTACGGGGTTCTCCCTTATAATATGTTTACGGTGCATGCTGTGCAGGCGGCTTCGGGAATTGAAATGGCGCTCTTGTCACTGGCGTTGGCAAATAAGATTAATATTTATAAAAAGGAAAAAGAAGAATCCCAGGCGAGGGAGTTGATGGTCATCGAAGAAAATGCAAAATTAATCCGCGAGCAGAACATCGTTCTTGAACGGCGTGTCCAGGAGCGCACCCATGCACTTAGAGAATCGAACGAGTCATTGCAGCGTACATTGACGCACTTGAAAGAAGCACAGGCACAGTTGGTAGAGGCCGAGAAGATGGCGTCTCTCGGTCAATTGACAGCGGGTGTAGCACACGAGATAAATAATCCGATAAACTTTGTCACATCCAACGTTGCGCCATTGAAACGCGATGTTAATATGATTTGGGAGGCGATGGACGAGGTGGAGCGTATCGCGCTGGCGGATGATATACCGTTTGAAGAAAAGGAACGTTATATTCGGGTATATAAGGAGGAAATGGATGTGGCTTATCTTAAGACTGAAATAGACTTTCTCCTGAAAGGAATGCATGAGGGCGCCACCCGCACAGCTGAAATTGTTAAAAGTCTGCGTATATTCTCGCGTGTGGATGAAGAATCATTGAAATTTGCAGATATCAATGAGGGGCTGGACTCTACGTTGGTAATTCTTAATAGTGTAATTAAAGAAGGCATTACGGTCATTAAGGAATTCGGGGAATTACCGCCGATAGAATGCTATCCTGGAAAGTTAAATCAGGTCTTTCTGAACATCATTACGAATGGGATTTATGCCATCAATAGAAAATTCAATGGAAAACCTGGAGGTGTTCTGAACATCAAAACAACCGTTGACGCTGAAAATGCATATATATCCATTGGTGATAATGGGGTGGGCATGTCGGATGAAGTAAAGGAGCGAATGTTCGAACCTTTTTTTACGACCAAGGAAGTGGGCGAGGGTACTGGTCTGGGTATGTCTATCGTGTATAATACAATTAAGAAGCATGGGGGCGATATCAGGGTTGAGTCGTCGGTTGGAGAGGGCGTATCTTTTTTAATTGCAATTCCACTTAACCAGCAGATGCAATAAGTTTATGTTATTAAATCAATTATGTTAATTTTGCTTAATAGAGAAAAAGATTAACCTCATAGACTTTTGCCTACGTGATGCTCCAATCTCCGGAAATACTTTATATTGATGACGAAGTCAATAACCTGATCAGTTTCAAGGCAACGTTCAGGTACCGGTATCCGATACATACAGCGGTAAGCACAAGCGAGGCTCGGGAGATATTACGCTCAAATCAGAACATCAGGGTGATTTTCTGTGATCAGCGAATGCCGGGAGAGACGGGTATTGAGTTTTTTCATGAAATTAAGCGCGAATTTCCGTTGCCCGTAAGGATACTTTTGACTGCCTACGCCGATTTGGAGACGGTAGTTGATGCGGTAAATAAGGGACACATTTTCCGATTCGTACGTAAGCCATGGGTAGAAGAGGAGATCATTTCATCGATCGAAGAAGCCAATAAATTTTTCATTACCGATTCGATGCTAGCTATTCGAAATGAAGAACTTCAAAAGGCTTATGATGAACTCGACAAATTTGCATACAGTGTGAGTCACGATCTTCGTGATCCATTGACGGGTGTTTTGTCAGCCATAAAGTTGGGCCTGGAGTTTGACGCTGTTGAACGAATCCATGAAATTCTGGCGTTGATGGAAAGTTCGGTGTTGAGATTGAATACCTACATCAATAGTTTGCATGACTATTACCTGTTAAAACGGGGCGAACTAACCATTTCCGATATCAATTTTGAGACGCTCTTCGAGTACCTAAAAAGTTTTTACAGTATCTACACGCAGAATAATGGCGTGGAGTTTTCCGTAGAAAGCAAACAACACGAATCGTTTAAAAATGATGAAACAACATTGAAGCTTATCCTGCATAACCTGCTTTCCAATGCGTTTAAGTACCAGAAGAAGTCGAACGAAAATAAAACGGTACGATTATCGGTCGATGTAGAGGGCGGTAAAGCAACAATATGTGTTACCGACACGGGGATAGGTATCGCTGCGCGAGACATCGGGGAGATTTTTAAATTATTCTTTAGGGGGAGTGACCAGGCTGAGGGGACCGGATTCGGACTCTATAACGTGAAGAGCGCATTGGCTAAACTTGGGGGCGAGGTCGAAGTGAAATCGGTTGAAGGGGAGGGAACCACGTTTGTCGTAACCATCCCAGGCAAATAGTCCGGGTGCGACCTATGAAAGCAATTTTTGCCGAAGTAAAAATTCGAGCTGCTCGTTTGTGATTTCGAGTTGTGAAAAAGATTCCTTTATTTTCTTCCGTTCAGCGAAAATCTCATGGGCCTTTTGAATGGTTTCGTCCAGTTCTTGCTCGCTCCAGGGCTTGCTCAAGTAATGAAATATCTTTCCTTTGTTCACCGCATCAACCACCGCGGTCATGTCAGCGTAGCCTGTGAGTAAAATCCGCATGGGGTCGGGGTTTACTTTAATGACCTCTTCCAGAAATTCAACTCCCGTCATCTGTGGCATTCGTTGGTCGGTAATAATGATGTCTATGGGATACTGTTCGACGATCTGCATGGCATCCACTCCGCTCAAAGCGGTGTAAATCTTATATTTCAGACGGAAGGTTGCTTTGAAAGAAATCAAATTATTCTCTTCATCGTCTACATATAAAACGGAAATTTTCGTTTCCATGTTTCGGCGATTTTAAACCCGGCGTATTTTTAACTACAAGCGACCGTGTGATGTGTTAGCAAATTTCAGCAACCCAAGTTACTAATTTTTGCTTCAAATTGTTAAAAATCAATAATATTTAGGTAAAAACGCTTGACAAGTCTGCCTTCATGAAAAGTGGCGCCGTTAAAAAATGTATAAGCTTGGCTGAGAAAAGTTATCTCGGAATAACAGCATATACCAGTAGGAACAGAAATGCCGTCCCTCCCGTTTGAAAAAAGGAGGAACGGCATCCATATTACGTTATATTAATTACGCACCCAGCTGGACCCGCTTGAAGACGGTTACTGTTAGTCCTTTTGAGACCCCGTCCAGGAATTGAGCGATATTTTTCGAGGAATCCTTAACGAACTCTTGATTCAATAAGGTAGATTCCTTATAGAACTTATTGAGTTTACCCTGTGCAATCTTTTCCACCATCTCTTCCGGTTTGCCCTCTGCACGGATTTGTTCCTTTGCAATTTCCAATTCACGCTCAATGGTATCGGTATCTACACCACTTTTGTCGATGGCTACGGGATTCATAGCGGCAATCTGCATGGCGACATCTTTGCCGGCTTCATCTGCACCATCAACTGAATCGCTGAGGCCGACCAACACGCCCAAGCGGTAGTTGCCATGGATGTAGGCGACTACATGCGCTGCTTCAACGGTTTCGTATTTCGATACATCGATTTTTTCACCGATTTTACCGGTTTGATCAAGCAATAAGTCAGCTATTTTCACACCGTCTATTTCCAGCTGTTTCAATGCCTCAAGCGATGCCGGGGCCTGGGCTACGGCGATGTCTGCGATACTCTCGCCAAATGCAATGAAATCTGCATTTTTTGCTACAAAGTCGGTTTCGCAGTTCAACTCGATGACGACGCCTTTTTTTCCATCTTCGGTCGTTTTCGCAATAACTACACCCTCGTTGGAATCTCGGTCCTGGCGGCTGGCGGCTACCTTTGCACCTTTTTTGCGCAAGTAATCGATGGCGGCCTGAAAATCGCCATTCGCTTCGATTAACGCTTTTTTACAATCCATCATGCCGGCACCCGTTTGTTGGCGCAGCTTATTTACATCTGATGCTGAAATTTGTACTGTGGACATGCTATTTTCCTTATTTTGTTGTGTACGATTTGTTGGTTCCCGATCCAATTCTTTATGGTGGAAAATTAAAAAACCGGATGGTGCACTGGTTGACGGAAGTTCAAATCACTTCCAGCGCCTCTGCCCATCCGGTTTAAAAAGCGGTTATTCTCCGTCCTGGCCGCTTTGTGCTTCCGCTGTGGCCTCTGCTTTTGCTTTACGAGGGCGCTTTCCGCTAGTCTCGGTTTCTTCTTCTGCCTTCGCTTCTTCTTTGCCCTCAACCTCGGCTTCTTCTCCGTTGTCTATCTTGGCTTTGGCAGCAGCAGCTTCTTTTTCGGCTTCCTCTTCTTTGTCGCGCTTACGTTCTTCCAATCCTTCCTGAATGGCTTTACCTATGATTTCCGTAATGAGGGAAATCGATTTGGATGCGTCATCGTTGGAGGGGATAGGGAAATCGATGTTGGTAGGGTCCGAATTGGTGTCTACCATAGCAAACGTAGGGATGTTCAGTTTCAGGGCCTCGCTTACGGCAATGTGCTCTTTTTTCACGTCTATGATGAAAAGAGCGGCCGGTAAACGGTTCAAATCGGCAATACCTCCCAGGAGATTCTCCAATTTTATGCGCTCACGTTGTATCATCAATTTTTCTTTTTTTGATAATACATCAAATGTGCCGTCTTTGGTCATCTTGTCGATGTTTGACATCTTTTTGATCGACTTGCGAACGGTCGCGAAGTTCGTAAGCATTCCACCAAGCCAGCGTTCGGTTACGAACGGCATGTTTACCGCCTTGGCCTGTTCGGCAACAATTTCCTTGGCCTGCTTCTTGGTTGCTACGAATAGCACTTTTCTTCCTGATTTCACCACCTGCTTGATTGCAGAAGCTGCTTCTTCCAGTTTGGTGAGTGTTTTGTTTAAGTCGATGATATGGATGCCATTGCGCTCCATGAAAATGTACTTAGCCATTTTCGGATCCCATTTGCGGGTAAGGTGACCAAAGTGTACACCTGCATCCAATAACTCTTGATATGTAGTTCTTGCCATTTTTCTGTTCTCCTTGAAAGATTAACGTTTACTGAATTGGAACTTCCTGCGCGCTTTACGGCGTCCTGGTTTCTTACGCTCAACCATACGGTCGTCGCGTGTAACCAGTCCTTTTGCCCGCAATGCAGGTTTCACCTCTGGGTCTAGCGTGATCAACGCTTTGGCAATCGCTAGGCGAACCGCTTCGGCCTGCCCTTTGATGCCTCCACCGGCTACGTTAACCTTTACATCATAGTTGCCGGCCGCGCCAGCTACTTCTGTACTTTGGGTCACAATATATTGCAATGGCAATGTTGGGAAATATTCCTTGTAATCCTTGCCGTTTACGGTAATGTTTCCGCTGCCAGCACTTAGATAAATGCGGGCTACTGCGGTCTTTCTTCTTCCTGAAGTGTTAGTTGTCGACATTTCTTTGCTCCTTAGAATTTAACAGTTTTTGGATTTTGCGCTGCATGCGGATGTTCGTTGCCCGCATAAACGTACAGGTTCTTGAACAATGCGCGACCCAGTCGGTTCTTGGGCAGCATGCCGCGTACGGCCTTTTCCACGATACGCGTGGGGTGCTTTGCCAATAACTCTTTCGGAGAATTGAAACGCTGGCCACCCGGATAGCCGGTATACCGCTGGTATACTTTGTCTTCGAGCTTGTTGCCAGTCAACTTAACTTTGTCTGCATTGATCACGATCACGTTGTCGCCGCAGTCTACGTGTGGGGTGTACGAAGGCTTGTGTTTCCCCCGGATTACCTTGGCAATCTGGGATGACAAGCGCCCCAAAATCTCGCCCTCAGCGTCAACAACAATCCACTCCTTGTTGACGGTGTTTTTGTTGGCAGAGACAGTTTTGTAACTTAACGTATTCACTTGCTTTGTTTTGAAATAATTAATAAATATATTTAGCCCCTTTATTTTAAGGGACTGCAAAGGTACGACAATAAAATTTATTTTTCAAAGTTATGTGGCGAGTAATAATTAAGGTATCCCGGTTTTTGGTAGTGGTGGCTAGTGCATGGTGCATATCGGGTCCGATCTTCGCCCAGGAAGCTACGGTGTCGGGTACAAGGGAAACCACAGATAGTTTGTCGGCAAAAGGGCTATACGATGAAGGGGTACGACAACGGCTGGCCGGACAATTGGCCGTGGCGGAAAAGACGTTCGAACAGGTCCTTCGACTACAGCCAGATAACGCTGAGGCTTATTTTCAGTTGGCCCGGTTATACATCGACAATGACGAGCTGACCGCGGCCGGCCGGGCAGCGATGCGTGCGGCTGAGCTCAAACCGGATAATGAACAGTATTGGTCTACCGTATTGGACGTTTACCGGAGGACAAGAAACATCAAAGCGATGTCGGTCGTATTGGACGAGCTTATCCGGCTCGATCCGGAGAACGTTTCCTTTTATCATGAAAAAGCCTATGCGTTGTTTCTCGATAAACAATATGGAGCTGCATTGGCAATGTGCGATTCGATAAGCGAACGGTTTGGGGCAACTGATGACCTGTACCTCACCAAACATCAAATCTACCTGGCGCAGGGCAATACGGATGCCGCGATAAATGAATTGGAAGTGTTGGTTTCAAAAAAGCCCGGCGAAAGCAAAGCTTACATCCTGCTGGCCGAATTGTACACCAAGGTAAATGATGAAAGGAAAGCCATTGCTCTTTTAGATGAAGCAGCGGATATTTTCCCCGATGAACCGCTTGTTTTGCTGGGTAAGTCTGATGCTTACCTGGCTATGGGGAAGCAACGGCAAGCCTATGATTACCTTCGGGAAGCATTCGGTAGCGACAGCCTGGGAATAGATACGAAAGCAGGTTTGCTTTATAATACGCTCGCTAAAAGGCAGTACCCGCTTGATGAGACATATGTTGCCGAGTTGGCCGATATGTTTGTCCAGATCTACCCTAAGGAGGCGAGATCACATGCCGTTCGGGGCGACATTTATATGCAATTGCAAAAGCCGGAAGATGCCCGTGATGCCTATTTGAGTGCATTGGGTATCAATCGGTACATCGAAGGTATTTGGCAGCAACTGCTGCAGGTAGAACTCCAGTTAGGGCGATATGATGATGTGATAACTCACGGTAAAGAAGCACTGGCGCTTTTCCCCGATCAGCCGTTTATCTTGTTTTTTACCGGTCACGGATACCTGGGGAACAAGCGTTATCCCGAGGCTCGTGCACATTTAGAGGCGGCGCTGAATAAGACCCAAGAGGAACAGACTCCCTTGTTGACACAACTGTACAGTAGTCTGGGCGACGTGTATAATGCGATGGACATGTATGCCGAATCGGATGTTGCATACGAGGAAGCTATCGCGTTAGATAGTGCAAATGCTTATGCCCTTAATAATTATGCTTATTACCTGGCGCTCCGTAAGCAGAAGCTATCGCTCGCTGCTGAAATGTCGAAGCGATCAAACGAACTTACGCCCGATTATCCATCGTATCAGGATACCTACGCGTGGGTACTTTTCCAACAAGGTGACTACAGAACGGCGTTGGAATGGATAGAAAAGGCGATAGCGCATTCCGACATGGTGTCTGAAACCTTGTTGGAACATCATGGAGATATTCTGGCCAAGTTAGGGCACATCAATAAGGCCGTGGCGCAATGGAAGAAGGCGAGAACGCTTTCCCAATCGGTTGGCAAGAATATTGATAAGCTATCCCAAAAGATTGATGCGAAGCAATATATCGATTAGGTGGCTGGGATATAGTCTCGTGCTGACGTGGCTTTTGCTGGCATGCGGGCCGAAGAAGCGGACGATCTCCGGCGGTAACGAAACGCGGATATCGGGAACGGCGAAGCATATGGTGATGGATCAGGTTGCCCGGCAGCAATTGCATTACACTACATTCAGCGGACGTGCCAAAAGTAACCTTACAATCAATGAAAAGGACCGTTACGATGTGACGGCCAATGTGCGTATCGTGCACGATGAGGCTATTTGGATTTCGGTCACTGCACTCATGGGCGTTGAAGTGGCACGTGTGCTCATTACACCAGACAGTATAAAAGTTATCAACCGCCTAACTTCCGAATACGTGAGCGAGCCATTTGCTTACCTGCGCCATTTTACAGGCAGTGGCCTGGATTTTAAAGTGCTGGAACAGTTGCTGATGGGGAGCGTAATAGACGAGATAATGGGTGACGATTTGGAGGTTTGGCAAGGAGCTACCGGGTACACGTTGCAACGACAGGCGAATGATTTGCAGTATGTGGTGCGTGTAGGTGCTGACTATCAAAACGAGTATACATCAATAGCAGTGCCCGCCCGGGGCCAGCACCTGGAAGCTTATTATGCGGATCACGGTATAGCTGCCGGAAATTCTTTCCCGAACCAACTAGAAATTTCGATTGCCACCCCGCAGTTGACCCTTCAATCGGCAATGAAATACAGTAAGGTCGTTTACAACGAAAAAATTGAACTTCCTTTTACTGTTCCATCAAGGTACACTGAGGTTCAATAATGTAGAACGATGCAAGATTATCGGGGCAGATTTATTACTTTCGCAGACAATAACAGATTTCACTTCCTATAACAAATGAGTGGTATATAGATGAGTTATCTAAAAGGAACATTAAGCGCAGTTGTATTCTTTTTGACATTGGCCACTGGCTATGCACAGAGCAGCGCGGAGTTGAGGAAGCAGCGTGAGCAATTGAACAAGGAAATAGAGCGCCTCAATCAAAGCCTTAAGACCACGTCAAGCGACCGGAGCCTGTCGCTCAAGGAAGTGAACGCGTTAAACACGCAGTTGCGCCTGCGGGAGCGGAAGATCAGTACGATTAATAGTGAAATCAAGCTTATCAGCAATCAGATTGCCTCACATAACAAAACTATCCAAAACCTTCGTGATCAGTTGGAGAAGTTACGTAAAGATTACGAGCGCATGATCATGTTTGCCTTCCGCAACCGGAATGCATATAATAAGATGATGTTTATTTTTGCCTCAAAAGATTTCAATCAGGCGTTCAAGCGGGTCAAATATCTCCAGCAATTCAATGAGTCTCGTAAGCTGCGTGCCAACGAGATTGAAGAAACCCAGAAGGAAATCGCCCTGAAAGTGACGCAACTGGAGGCCAGCAAAAAGGAGCAGGCGGCACTACTTGCCGAGCAAGAGGTTGAGCGGAAGGCCATCGCGCAAGAGCAGGGAGCCCAGTCGAAGGTCTTGCAAGCGCTAACCCAGCAAGAAAAGAAGTTTCAGCAGGAGCTCCGGGTGAAACAGCAGGAAGACGAGCGTTTGGCGAGAGCAATCCGAACAGCAATCCAGCGGGAAATTGAGGAGCAGCGGCGACTGGAAGAGGAGGCACGTCAGGCCGCGCTCGCTATCGAGGCTGAGCGTACTGGAAAGACGGTTGCTGAAGTGGAAGCGGAAAAGCCGACGGTCCGCAAAAGTGACACCGAAGTTCTTGCCAATACGCCGGCAGCAGCAAAACTTTCCGCCGACTTTGCAGGGAATCGTGGACGTCTGCCCTGGCCGGTGCAGCAAGGTATTATCACCCAGCGTTTTGGACGTCACACCATCGGCAGAAATGTAACGGTCGAAAATGCGGGTATCACCATTCGAACCAATAACAATGCGCAAGTGCAGGCAATTTTCGATGGCACGATTATTCAGGTCGCAAATATGGCCGGATCGTATGCAGTTATCGTACAGCATGGTAAATATTTTACCGTTTATACGCAACTTGGAAACCCTACCGTGAAGCGCGGGCAGACGGTACAGCGGGGACATGTATTGGGAACAGCATTGGTAGACCCACAAGATGGAACGTCGGAAGTGCACTTCGAAATCTGGGAAGGTGCAGCGCCGATTAATCCGGAGCCGTGGCTGGCCCAGTAACGCAGGTAGTAGGCTTCTTGTGCCAGGAGAGGTAGCGGTAACTTTTATATAATAGAAATTAAATATTATACGTACATTTGCAGTATCGCTCTGTTTCAAAGACGGGCGAATTTAAAACTTTAAAACAACGGTTATGGTAGATTCAGTGTTGTTATTTCTTGGTGCTCAAGAAATTATCCTGATTGTTTTAGCGCTCCTTTTATTGTTTGGCGGTCGGAAAATTCCCGAATTGATGCGTGGAATGGGTCGTGGCATCCGGGAGTTCAAAGAAGGACAGAAAGAGAGCCCGAAAGAAGAGATCCCGAAAGAGGAATTAGAAGGAAATAAACAATAAAATAACCTGTATCCGATACGGGAAGGACTTTATGCCGGATTTCTGCCGTGGTATAAAGTCCGTTTATTTTAACGACGATCCATTCAATAGGTGGTTTTTATTGGTCAGTCGTACAATAAAAAATAAATCACTACGTTTTCCACGTAGTGAAAACTTCACCAAATACATTTGGTCACTCGTAGGTAAGCTAACCAATAGCTAGGGTGTGAAATTTAATGACATATACATACCGATTAACAAAGCATGATGTTAACTAAGATTTCGGCGGTTGCCGTAGGTTGTATGCTGTGTGCCTACACGGCACTTGCCGAGACCTATTCCCTTGATTTGGCGGCTGACACTTTAGCTACTGAAAATAGTATTGAGCAGACGATCGATATCAAACTGGAATTGATAGCAGATAGCATCAATTTCGTTGATCTGGAAGATGAGTTGGAGCAGTCTCCGATGTTTGCGTTTGTACCCGCTACTGTAACGGGGCGCTTGGCGTACCTGCAGAAAGCAGTTCCTCTTACGTATAATGCCCAGGTACAGTCTTATATTGATGCGTATAGTACTGAACGATACAAGAGGCATCTGGAGCAGATGATGGGGTTATCTCAGTATTATTTCCCGATATACGAGCGTATTTTTTCTGAAGCTGGGGTTCCCGAAGAAATTAAATACTTGTCCATCATCGAATCGGCATTAAATCCCCACGCTGTGTCGCGGGTCGGAGCGACGGGGTTATGGCAGTTCATGTTTGCTACCGCCCGGATGTATGATCTTACTATTGATAGTTATGTAGATGAGCGGAAAGATCCGATTGCGGCCAGTCGTGCGGCGGCGTCTTATTTAACCGATGCGTACAACGAATTCGGCGACTGGTTGTTGGCCATTGCTTCTTACAATTGTGGCAAAGGAAATGTTTTACGGGCTATCCAACGGTCGGGCTTAGCGAATCCTGACTATTGGGCGATTAGCCGCTTTCTCCCGCGTGAAACCCGCAACTATGTACCTGCGTTTATTGCAATTACCTACGTGATGGGCTATGCTGAGGAACATGGTATTACGCCCGCGGCGACTGCGATTCCCCAGCAAACGGAAATGGTATGGGTGCAGAAACACGTGCCGCTGAGTGGGGTGGCCAAGGCATTGGATGTAGAAGAAGAAATTATTAAATCACTTAATCCTGCCTATAAGCGGGGCGTTGTAAACGGCACTTTCGATATGCCGAAACGACTGATATTGCCGGAAGCTCCTGCGAAAGCATACCCCGCATTGTATGCCGTGTTGAATACACCCAATAAGATGCAGGCGTTTTACGCGTCAGAGACGAAGGCACAGCAAGGCTCCGAAGCAGCGGTTGTCACACACCGTGTACGGAAAGGGGAAACGCTCGGTAAGATAGCCAATCGTTACCAGGTCAGTGTACAGGATTTGAAAGTATGGAATGGCCTTAAGAAGAATACGATTGTGCCGGGGCAACGGCTTCGTGTTGCGGCTTCTTCAGGCCAAGCGGTAAAGCCGACGAAACCGGCAGCGCAATCTACTAGCGCTTCATACGTAACATACCGTGTGAAAAAAGGAGACACACTATCGGGCATTGCTCAGCGACACCGGCAGGCTAGTGTGTCGACCATCAAATCGGATAACGGACTGCGGAGTAACCAGATCAAGCCTGGTATGACATTGAAAATAAAAGTGAAATAAGGTTCTCGATTAGATGAGCCATGCAGCATCCTCACCTCCATCGCACTCGCGGAGGTTGACCGCAACGTGTTCCTTAAGGATAGTTGAGAGTTTCAGTCCCGAAAAATCGCTAAAGATTGGAAACTTATGATGGCTGCGATCAATCAATACCACGGTACGCATCTTCTTCAGCGACACGTCAAAAAACACACCGATCCCATAAGCCAATGTACGTCCGCTGTTCAATACGTCGTCTACCAATATGACGACTTTATCTGTCGCCTGTTCAACGGGAATGTCTGTACTCGCACGTAATGTGCTGCTCGTTTTGTCCAGTGTGATTTGTATTAGCAATATGTCGAAGTTGGCGATCCGTTCCAATTCGGCTTTAAGCCGTTGAGCGAACACATAACCGCGGTCGGCGATTCCCACCAGAACCAACGAGGTTTCTTCGAAATTATCCTCCACCAGCTGATAGGCAATGCGGGTAATCTTTTTTGCTATCTGCTCCTGATTGAGGATTAATACTTTTTTTGTAGACATATATTATTCGTCATGCATTGGCTTGGTAAAGGTACACATATTCGTTAAGGCCTCAAAACAAGGAGTGGTGTTAATTAGCCAATCATTAGACCGTGATGTGTGCAATGTGTTTGAGTGAGGTGAAAAGGTGGGGCCGATAACGCAACGCGAACAGATGCGTTAATGCATCGATGGCGATAGAGTTAACTGTTCTTCATCAATCTCATGGGTTGTCGAAGCTGTCAACATCCGGCCACCATTGTAATAATACCGCTTCCAATAGGCATCATTCAGGTCGCTTATCATCACGCCACGGCTGGAGGATGCGTGAGCAAATTTGTCATCGCCGATGTAAACGCCCACGTGGGTAATATTACGACTGCGTATTTTGAAAAAAACCAAATCACCGGGCATGAGCTTGTCTTTCGCAATGGGGTCTACCTGTGTATAGATGTTGCGGCTATTGTGGCCCAATGTGGTATTGAAAACTTTATCGTATAATTCGTATGCAAACCTCGAACAGTCGACTCCCCTTTTAGTCTTTCCGCCTAAACGATATGGGGTGCCTATCCATTCGTAAATAAATTGATATAATTGTGTATTGGTGGAGGCTGATACGGCTACCCCCATTATCTGGGAGAAATAATCCTTGGCTAAATTGTCAGGGTCTGAGGGGCTTGCTGGTTGGTCGGTAGATGTTTGTGCTTGCGATACGGCAAACAGGCAGGCGAATAGCAGGCATGCTACTGTTGTTTTTCTCTTCATGAAATTGCCTTTTTATGAAACATGCAGACGTCAATTGTTTCCAGCATGTTACCACATGCTAACCGTTAGCGCGCAAATCTATAGTAAAAATTTCATTGATGCAAGGAAAAAAGTGTCTATAATTGGGCATGTTTCGGATTATTCGTTTTTTATTGGCCTTGGGTCTTGCAGTAGTAAGTAGTTATTGGGCAAATGCTCAGCAAAATGATACGTTGAGGGTATTGGCCATAGGTAATAGCTTTTCTCAAGATGCTGTTGAGCAATACCTGCATGAACTAGCGGTTGCAGCCGATAAGCCGATGATCATCGGCAACATGTATATCGGTGGCGCGCCCTTGTCGCTGCATTGGGAAAATGCGCAGGCAGATGCGGCCGCTTATAGTTACCGTAAGATCAATGCCGGCGGATTGAAGACCACCGAGGAGCAGGTGAGTATCCTTACCGCATTGCAGGACGAGCGGTGGGATTACGTATCGCTGCAACAAGCCAGTCCGTTGTCGGGCCGGTTCGATAGTTACGTCGGTCCACTCACTGCATTGCATCGCTATATCGATAGCGTAACGGCGGGCAATGTCAAATACATTTGGCATCAGACGTGGGCCTATGCAGCTAATTCTACCCATTCGGGTTTTGTAAACTACCACAACGACCAAAAAGAAATGTATCAAGCCATCATGGCGGCGTCAGCAAAGGTACAACAGTTGGTGCCCATCGATTTACTGATTCCCTGTGGTACGGCTATTCAGAACGCACGGACTAGTTTCATCGGTGATAACTTGACGCGTGACGGGTACCACCTCGATCTCCACATCGGTCGGTTTATAGCGGCCTGCACCTGGTTTGAGGCGCTGTTTGGGCAAGAGGCGCCGATTGATCATTTCCGGCCGGAAGGCGTTTCGCCTGAACAAGCCGTGGTCGCCCGGCAAGCGGCTCATGAGGCTATCCACCAGCCCTTTTCAATAACCGAAGCCGACCGCCTCGGTATGCGGATACGGGAATAAGTTGGTGATGCGTTAATCTGAAGCATCTACAAGCCGCCAATCACCGTTTTCTTTTTTCTCCGGTCGGCCTATCGCGATGTTGGTCGAGTGGTACATCAAGAACACCCATCCCTCCACGCAGCCTTGTTCCCAATATCGCTGACGCAACGCCATTGACTTGCGCCCGTCATAGTCGTACTTAGCAGCGAATTGGCGGAAAAACTGCTCCGGTTCGGGCGCCTCGTCGCCACCGAAAAAAAAGTGCTCACTACCTGTTCTGATATGGAACACCTGATGATGCGGCGTGTGTCCACCAGAGCGCTCATAATTGATTTCGTTGTTAATCGATCCGTCGCCTTCTACAAGTACGAGGTTGCCACTGCGCTGAAGCACGTCGAAGATTTCCGTTTTGTACGAGTCTGACTTGCCGCTGTAGGCATCCTCCCATTCGCCCCGCTGCACCACATACTCAGCATTCGGAAAAGCGAGCCGGAATGTGCCATTGCGATCTACAACCATACCACCAGCATGGTCCTTATGCAGGTGCGATAACAGTACATACCGCACATCATTCGGTTCAAAGCCCGCTTTCCGTATATTGTGATGCAACTGCAGGTCGCCGTCGTTATCGGCAAAGCCAATGCCGGTATCGAGCAGAAGCAACCCATTTGCCGATTCAATCAGAAACGGATGCACATGGATAAATAATGACCCCGGCCGGTCCTTTTTGCTGTCTTTGGTCGCGTCAAACGGAATGAATTTTTTGGAAGAATCGACGGAAAATGAACCTTCGAATAAGGAATGTGCCTGCATGTTTATATCTTTACCCTTTCGTAATGCACAAACTTAGGTAAATTTGCCTTTTATGCAAATTGATATCTTGCCTGCCATCGAGAGCGGTGACGCCTTCTTGAACACCGTTGTAGAGAAATTGTGCAAATGAAAAAACTGCGTTTATAAAGGAAATGTATGCAAAAAAAGTGGACAATCGCTTCCAGCAATGATGGGCCCGCAATAGGGCAATTGAGCGAGGCGCTTGGTATTCACAAGGTGTTGGCTGAGTTATTGGTGAAGCGGGGAGTAGCTGGCTTTGACGATGCGCGGCGTTTTTTTCGTCCCGATTTGTCGTCGCTTCACGATCCTTTCCTTATGAAAGACATGGACAAAGCCATTGCACGGATTGAGCGTGCTATTGGCAATAAGGAAAAGGTGCTTATCTACGGGGATTACGACGTGGACGGCACGACTGCTGTGGCTGTTGTCTTTAGTTTTTTCAGGCAGTTCCACTCGGGCCTGGAGTTTTACCTGCCCGATCGTTATGCCGAGGGGTATGGTATTTCCAAGCAAGGTATCGACTACGCAGCCGACAACGGTTTTACGTTGGTTATCGCGCTGGATTGTGGTATCAAAGCGCTGGATAAGGTGAATTATGCCCGTGAGCGGGGGGTCGACTTCATTATCGGCGACCATCACCTTCCGGGCGATAAGTTGCCCGATGCGGCTGCGGTATTGGATCCCAAGCGCAGTGATTGCCCGTACCCCTATAAAGAATTGCCGGGCTGCGGAATCGGGTTCAAGATCGTTCAGGCGTTCGTTCAGAAGAATAACATGGACATTAATCGCTGCTATCAGTACCTCGATCTGGTCGCTGTCGGCATTGCATCGGATATTGTCCCTATTTCCGGCGAGAACCGGATTCTTGCGCATTATGGCCTCATGAAGTTGAACACCAACCCATGTTGCGGGTTACAATCGTTGATTGACCTGTCTACGCACCGTAGTGGCCATTTTACGGTGAATGATATCATCTTTCAAATCGGGCCTCGTATCAACGCAGCCGGCCGGATAGATCATGCAAAGGATGCGGTGAAACTATTGATTTCGAAATCGCTCCAGGAAGCCGGAGAATACAGTAAAAGCATCGATGTCCAAAATACCCAACGGAAGGATTTTGATTTTCGGATCACAGAAGAGGCACTTGCCATTATTGATGGTGACGAAATGCTCAAAAAACGGAAGACGACAGTCGTGTTTCAGCCTGATTGGCACAAAGGTGTTATCGGTATCGTTGCGACACGTCTGACCGAAAAATATTACCGGCCAACGGTCGTACTCACGCAAACGAATGGACATGTTTCCGGCTCTGCCCGATCGGTAGTGGGGTTTGATTTGTATGAAGCCCTGAGTGCATGCAGTGATCTGCTCGATCAGTTCGGCGGCCATAAGTATGCTGCCGGACTAACGATGAGACCGGAGAATATCGAGCTTTTCCAGGAGCGTTTCGAGCATGTTGTCGCTTCGAGTATCCTCCCCAATATGCTACAACGGGAGATTGCCATTGATGCCGTACTGGAATTTACAGAGATCGACGCCAAATTTTTCCGTATTTTGCGTCGGTTTGAGCCGTTCGGACCCCAAAATGAGGCTCCGCTTTTTATGAGTAAGCAGGTAGGTGTTTTGGGTATGGCGGCAATAGTTGGTGGCAGCCACCTTAAAATGACGGTGATGCAGCCGGGTTCGCCTCGTTTTGATTGCATCGGTTTCGGCCTGGCAGATTATGCCGATGCGATTAACACCGGTCGACCATTTGATATGTGCTATACGATTGAAGAAAATGTATGGCGCGATAAGCGGAATTTGCAGTTGAATATAAAAGATATAAGGATTTAGTTGTTTTAACGATAAATGATATTAAAAGCAGAACATCTCATCAAGAAATATCGCCAACGCACGGTGGTAAATGATGTTTCTTTCGAGGTGGCACAGGGTGAAATCGTTGGACTACTAGGACCCAACGGCGCCGGGAAAACGACCTCATTCTACATGATTGTAGGGCTAATTAAGCCCAACGAGGGGCACGTATATCTTGATGGCGAGGAAATTACAGAAGACCCCATGTATCGCAGGGCACAGAAAGGGATAGGCTACCTAGCGCAAGAGGCATCGGTGTTCCGGAAGCTATCGGTAGAGAACAACATTATGGCCGTGCTGGAAATCCATCATCAGGACCGTGAAGAACGGAAGGAAAAACTGGAGGAATTGCTGGCCGAGTTCAGCCTGAATCGCGTACGCAAAAACCGTGGCGACTTGCTGTCGGGTGGTGAGCGCCGTCGCACGGAGATAGCGCGTGCGCTGGCAGCCAAACCGAACTTTATCTTACTGGATGAGCCTTTTGCCGGCGTAGACCCCATCGCAGTGGAAGAGATACAGACCATTGTATCGAAGCTGAAACACCGCAATATCGGTATCCTGATTACCGACCACAATGTGCAGGAAACATTATCGATCACCGATCGGGCTTACCTGTTGACGGAAGGAAAAATCATGCTTGCCGGTACGCCGGAAGAAATTGCGGTGAACGAAATGGCACGTAAGTTTTACCTCGGCCGTAATTTTGAGTTGCGCCGGAAAAAACTGTAACGGTATGGCCATCATCAACTCGATATTTACGTGGATAATGAAAAAGCGCATTCATCAGATTGAGCTTTTTATGAAATATCCGCACGAGGTGCAGGACGAATGGTTTCAAAGCCTGCTTTCTACTGCCGAGGCCACCGAGTGGGGTAAGAAATACGATTACAATTCTATACTGACCGCAGAAACCTACAAGGAGCGCGTACCCATACAAGACTACAACAGCCTGAAGCCGTATATCGATCGCATGATCAAGGGTGAACAAAATATTCTCTGGCCATCGGATGTCAAGTGGTTCGCCAAATCATCAGGTACCACTGCCGACCGGAGTAAGTTCATTCCGGTGAGCGAAGAAGCGCTGGAAGATTGCCACTATCAAGGAGGGAAGGACATGCTTTCCGTGTACTGCCACAACCGGCCGGATGCCAAGATATTGACCGGCAAATCAATGGTGCTCGGTGGTAGTTCCCAAATCAACAACTTCCAGTCCGATTCCTACTACGGCGACCTCTCATCCATCATTTTGCGTAACCTGCCCTTTTGGGCGGAAACACATCGCACGCCCGATTTGGAAACGGCGCTCAATCCCGATTTCGAAGAGAAGATAGAAACCGTAGCCCAACGCTCCATACATGAAAATGTAACCAGCCTCTCGGGCGTTCCAACGTGGTATGTGGTACTGGCCAAGCGCATGATGGAACTCACCGGTAAGGATAATCTGCTGGAGATTTGGCCCAACCTGGAATTTTACAGCCACGGTGGGGTCAGCTTTAAGCCCTATCGCGAGCTATTCAGAAAACTCATCCCATCCGACAGCATGTATTACCTCGAAAATTATAATGCTTCGGAAGGGTACTTTGCGCTGCAGGACCAGTCTGATTCGGAAGATTTACTGCTCATGCTCGACTACGGCATATACTATGAATTTCTTCCTGTTGAAAACCTGTTTGATGAGCACCCGAAGACATTGGGTTTGGATGAGGTAGAATTAGGAAAGAACTACGCATTGGTCATTTCGACCAATGCCGGGTTGTGGCGTTATATGGTCGGCGATACGATTAAGTTTACGACGTTGCATCCCTACCGAATCCAGGTTACGGGGCGCACCAAGCAGTTCATCAATACCTTTGGTGAAGAAGTTATTGTAGATAATGCTGACGAAGCACTGAAACAGGCCTGTGCGGAGACCGGAGCTAGTATACGTGACTATACGGCCGGGCCGGTGTATTTTAGCAACGGGAAGGCGGGTGCTCATGAGTGGGTCATTGAATTTGAAGAATCACCAAGTGATTTCGATCGGTTCTGCAAGGTGTTGGATACCACCCTGCGCGACGTCAATTCAGACTACGATGCCAAGCGATTCAACGACCTGGCCCTGCGCTTCCCGGTTATCCATCAGGTGCCCGAAGGCACGTTCTACCGCTGGATGAAGGCACGGGGTAAACTGGGTGGCCAGAATAAGGTGCCCCGGTTGGCCAATGACCGTGCTTACCTCGACGATATTTTGGAGCAACTGCGAGCAAACTAATCCGTTTACCATTCCTTATCCTTACCTTTGTACGCTTATGGCAAATATCATCGCAATAGTAGGACGGCCAAATGTCGGCAAATCGACGTTGTATAACCGGTTGACAGAAAGCCGGCGGGCGATTGTCGACGATTTTAGTGGCGTGACCCGCGACCGGCATTATGGCCAGGGCGAATGGACGGGCAACCCCTTCACTGTCATCGATACCGGTGGCTATGTTCACGGCTCCGATGACGTGTTTGAGTCGGCCATCCGCGAGCAGGTGATGATTGCCATCGAGGAGGCTTCCGTCATTCTCTTTATGGTAGATGTAACCACCGGTATTACCGATTTGGACGATGCCATTGCCGATGTGTTGCGCCGCAGTAAGAAACCCGTATTTGTGGTGGTCAATAAAGTCGATCATCCGCTATTACAGCAGGAAGCCACTATCTTCTATAGTTTCGGCTTGGGTGAAATATATCCGCTTTCGTCCATGACAGGCTCCGGCACCGGTGAATTGCTGGATGAGGTGGTTAAGCATTTTGAACCGGAAGAGGAGGAAGAAGACGAACGCCCGAAATATACCATTGTGGGCAGGCCCAACGTCGGCAAATCGTCACTTATCAATGCACTGATAGGAAAGGAACGTAACATCGTGACACCTGTTGCAGGTACAACGCGCGATTCGATACGTATCAATTATAATCAATTCGGACATGATTTCATCCTAATTGATACCGCCGGTCTGCGCCGTAAAACCAAGGTAAAAGAGAATATCGAGTTTTACTCGGTAATGCGCACCATCAAGGCGCTCGAAGAATCGGATGTGGTGATTCTCATGCTCGATGCTACCGAAGGTATCGAAGCCCAGGACATCAATATTTTCCATTTGGCAGAGAAGAACCGGAAGGGTGTAGTCATCTTAGTCAACAAGTGGGATTTGATTGAGAAAAACAACAAGACCACCAAGGTTTTTGAAGAGCTCATCCGTGAGAAAATAGCACCCTTTACCGATGTACCCATTATCTTCACTTCGGTAACCGAGAAACAGCGTATTTTCAAAGCAATTGAGGCCGCTTCGAAAGTATATAAGAACAAGGTGAAGAAAATACCTACTTCGAAGCTCAACGACGTGATGCTGCCGATTATCGAGAGCTATCCGCCCCCAGCCACAAAGGGCAAATACATTAAAATCAAGTACATTACACAGGTAGGCGATAAATCACCCATGTTTGCTTTTTTCTGTAATCTTCCACAATATATCAAGGAGCCTTACAGAAGGTTTGTTGAAAATAAACTACGTGAGAACTTTGATTTTGAGGGCGTGCCCATTGAAGTTTATTTCCGGCAAAAATAACTTCCGTTTATAAAAAAGGTCACCTCCGACCCCGAAAAGCCGTCATTTACCCATCTATTCCGTACATCATCCGTAGGTGATATGTACCTGTAGTATACCTCTTATAGCGCTACATATTACCTATGTATGGGGTACTCGTCAAGTGGACACAAGTCGTGACACCCCTGAATATCTGCGCGATTTTCCATGCGGATTGTCCGGCTGTTGTAGCAATGGAAGAACCGCAAAAAACTGCCGCTCCGCGTCATTGTGGGTAATCTCGTTTGGCAGTGAAACAATTTGAAATGCACCCCGGTTGAATCTAGGCACGCCATTTAACGCGGAATATTTTCGTCTATAAACGAATATATATATATATATGCTTATATTTTCGATTATGGAAGAATTATTCAATTCGCTTAAAAAGTATAACTTTTGGAGTGGACCCGTTCCTGCACTCGGCTACCTGCGAAAGGATTATACAGATAGAGGCTTCGGCCAGCTATTTTTCAGGTATAACCAGCGGGATGGATACAATGAGTTCGGTGCCTTTCGCGTCTGAAGAAATGTTGGTTTTGCCGTTTAACAATTCTGCCCGGCGTTGAATGGATTGGAGTCCCATCGCCGCCTTTCCGTTTCCCCATTTCTTTTCATCCATTCCCCTTCCATCATCACTGATGGTCAACAGCAGGTTGTCCATTTCTTCATAAAGCAACACGCCCACCTGTTTAGCTTTAGCGTGTTTGATGATGTTGGTGATGGCCTCCTGGATGATGCGGAGCAACGAAATCCGGATATCCGCACCCACACGATGCAAAGAGTGGTCATCAATCTGAATGTTTTTTTGATAGCGGCTATCGGGCAAAGCGCTGTCTGTGAGGTGTCTAATCCGTTGTTCAAAAGACTGCTCTTCCACTTCTGTGGCAGCACTGAACCATTCGTGGCTTTTGTTCCGGGCGGCTTCGTAGGCCTTTGCTACTTCCGTTTGCAGTGTGCCCATCCTGTGTTTTAAGGCGTTATCGTCGGTATCCATAGCCAGTACCTCCAACTGGTACTTAATACCGGCCAGGGATGAAGAGAGGCCGTCGTGAAGGTCTTGCCCAAGTCGTTGTTGTTCCTCTTTTACCGCCTGGTGTTTTGCTTCCTCCATGGCGATGACCTGCAAATTGGCGGTGTGATTGAGCGCTTCCACCTGTTCTTTTGCTTTCCGGTTGCGGCGTAGCATAACAAGGTATATGGCCAGTACGATAATCGATGCAGAAAATGAAATAATGACCAGCCAAAGGGTTCGCTGTTGTTTCACTTTCTCCGCCCGTTGGAGGGCGAGGCCACTATGTTCGGCTTGGGTATATGCATAAAGTAAATCACTTGATTCGGCCATCAGCTTGGCTTGCAGGTCCCGCTCGTGTTGCAGCGCATCGGCAAGCGATTCATAAGCTTGTTCGTAATCGCCCTGCATGGCCTGTAATTTGGCGTTGAATTCGGCAACGTCTGCGCTTTGGCTTTTACCGAAATTGGGAGCGGCTTCGTATCTTGCGATATAAGCGCGCAGACTGTCCGTATTTTTTTTATTAAGGTAGTTTTCTAAGCGCAAACGGACGAGGTTAATATCGATAAAGTTTGTCGCCTGGTCTTTATAAATGGTTTTCAGTGCTTCCATGCCATTCAGTAACGTGCTGGCACTGTCATACAGGTGCTCAAAATTGGCCAGGGAATGTGCGATGTCAATTAGTAGCAGGTCATTGTATAACAGCTGGCTTCTACTGAGGGAATCCCTGCGTTGGGTCGCTGTACCTATTTGCTTCGCTAAAAGAACCGTTTTATAGACCGATGCGGTATCATTCGCCTTGATATATCCCATTAAGGCGGGTGATAAAATATACATGGCGTTCAGACCGACTGAGGGGTCTACTTGATGCTGCTCCAAAAGCTGCGGTAGACTTTCCAGGTAAGGTCGTTCACTTTCGTATACCGAAATGACTTTATCGTATAATCGCAATTCCTGGTATATCTTGGTTTTTTGCAGTGGCTCCACCAAGGGGTGCTCTTGCCCCAGTTTTTTTAACTCCTCCGTGATTTTTTCGGCATAATACATGGATGCACCCTTTTTTTTAAACATACGTGCGTTGTTAAAGAAAAGGAAAAAATAGCTTGCACGACCACGCCCGTATTCGGGTTTGCTCCAGGCAATTTCTTCGTACAAGCTGAGCAGGTCAACCAGTTCCTTGGTTTCAAAGTGTTTCCCCTCCGAGAATAACTGGTGTGTCAATGAATCGGCTTTAGCCATATATTGCTCTCCCGATATGCGGCTTGAATGGTAGGCTTTGTCCAGTTTATCAAATTCAAGTTGTTCGCGGGATGCCGCCTGGGCATAGGTTGTCTTGATCGGTACCCAAGTAAGTACGAGTAGTACGGCTAACGGAATTAATTTCTTCACGGGTGGGTAAAATTCGGTATACATTGTTGGTAAGGTAAGTTGTTACAATTTGAGCGTGCGCCGCTGTATTACAATGATGCTAAGGGGATGGTTAACGTTATTTCGGTGCCGTTGGCGCCAGACTGGATATTGGTCTGACCGTTTAAATATTGAACGCTGCGGCGGATGGATTGCATGCCCATTGCTGATTTTTCGTTGTTCCATTTTTCACCCAGCCCCCTTCCGTCGTCACTGATGGCTGTCGGGCGACCAGAGCAACAACATCTTCCGCTGGGACAATACCACCACGGATAACATCCGCCGCAAGCGGCACATGTACTTCATCGGGGGTGCGCTGTTCAACCTGAGCCGTGGGTTGGACTTCCGTCCGAGCCTGTTGGTTAAAGAGGATTTCAAGGGTCCGACGAGCCTGGATGTGAATGCGATGTTCATTTTCGGCCAGCGGTTCTGGCTGGGTGCCGGCTGGCGCACGGGGGTTACGGTGTTCAAGCGCGAATACAACCGGGTGAGCGGCAACAGCCTGAGCGGCCGCAACGCGTTTTCAGCGGTTACGCAGGTTTACCTCACGGATGCCCTGCGGGTGGGTTATTCCTACGACCACATCGTGAGCCGACTGAGCAGTGTGCAGAACGGTTCGCATGAAATCACTTTGGGAATCACCTTTGGACGGAAAGCCCAACGGATACTCAGTCCGCGGTTTTTTTAGTTAGACAACAGACACTAGATACTAGACAATAGACACCAGACGTCGCGAAAGCGCAGCGAATGGGGACGTCAGATAACAGACTAATACGATGAGATACGGGTTACAACAATTTTTTCTAATCGCGGTGCTGTTCTGCGTGGGCGAAGCCGCTTTTTCACAGGAACAGCCGAGCCTCCGCGACCGTGCGGATGAGCTGTACAGGAAGTATGAGTATGCGAATGCCGCAGCGCTGTACGTGAAGCTGGTGGATACCAAGCGCCCTCGGTTGGAGGACCTCGGGCGTTTGGCCGCATGTTATGTGCGGATGAATGACTATGAGTCGGCCGAAAACTGGTACGCACGTGTTATTGCCGCCGAGGGCAGCACGGCCGAAGACCTCATCCGCTATGGCGACGTGCTTAAAGCCAATGGGAAGTACGCGGAAGCAAAGCAGCAGCTGGAGGCGTATGCCGCCCAGACAGGTGATGCCGACCGTATCGCTATCCAATTGGCGGGTTGTGATTCGGCCATACGTTGGATGGCTAACCCGACCGACCATCGGCTGTACAATGAGGCGGCGGTAAATACCTCCTTATCGGAATTTGCCGCCTACCCGGATGGCAACCGTGTCTTTTATGCGGGCGAACCCACGGGGAATGGGAACGAATATGGATGGACAGGGAACGCTTTTCTACGGGTATACACCGCTACCTACTCGGCGGCTGGACGGCTGGACGGACCCTCATTAGCAGACGAGAACCTGAATAATTCCGGCTATCACATCGGACCAGTTTCGCGGGCACCATCGGGGGAATTGTATGTGACGCGTACCTATACCGGCCGCGACGGGGATCTGTCGCGCGAGCAGGGCAAGCGTTACCGCACCCATGTGCTGGAACTGTACATTTATCGGGAAGGGCCCGACGGTTGGAGCGCCGAGCCCTTTGCCTACAATAACGTGCAAGAATATTCCGTAGGCCACGCAACAGTGACCGCCGACGGGCAGACGCTTTATTTTGCCAGCGACATGCCGGGTGGTCTGGGGGGTACGGATATCTGGTATTGCGAACGGCAAAGCGATGGTAGCTGGGGCACACCGCAGCATGCAGGCCCGGTAATCAACAGTCCGCAGGATGAATTATTCCCTAATATCGCCGCCGATGGCACCTTGTACTATTCGAGTGATGGTTTCGCCGGGATGGGTGGCCTTGATATCTTCCAAGCAACGGGCGGCCGGTCTTCCTGGTCGGTACCGGAGAATCTGAAGTTTCCCGTCAACAGTGCTGGTGATGACTTTTCGTATATAACCTCGGTTGAAGACGAGGATCGCTATCGCGGATTCCTCTCTTCAAACCGCAAAGGCGGCGTTGGTAGCGATGACATCTATTCGTTCTCGTACGAGAAGCCAAAAATTATCATCATCCTGAAAGGCACCACTTCGGATAAGGCAACGGGCGAGCGCCTGCCGGCGACTGCGGTGACGTTGTATGACGGGGTGCGCGAAATCGTTGCTAAGAAGAGCAGCAGCGAAACGGGTACGTTTGAATTTGAGCTGGACCGTGAACAGGCGTATACAGTGCTGGGTCAGAAGGAAGGTTACCATGCCGATTCGGCCGCGGTGAGTACCCACGGCATCACCAAGTCAGACACGCTGGAAGTAGCGTTGCTGTTGGAACCCATCTT